>JACCEC011520494.1_pt1 | contig 12740 bp, 5 predicted proteins | sample 7450121 | NCBI WGS metagenome assembly JACCEC01 (sample SAMN15323455, study PRJNA562643) | freshwater metagenome | isolation source: river surface water | place: USA:Blue River Watershed | collected 2017-08-18 | reverse complement strand
TATTGGTGCAGGTGTAACAGGAATATTAGCCGCTTATTATTTGGTCAAAGCTGGACACAGGGTTACTGTTATAGAACAAGAACTATATCCAGCTATGAAAACTAGCTATGCTAATGGTGGACAGGTCAGTGTCAGCAACAGTGAAGTTTGGACTACCTGGAGTAATGTTAAAAAGGGTATTAAATGGATGTTCCAAAAAGATGCTCCTTTGTTAGTTTCCCCTTCTTTAAGTATTTCTAAAGTTTCCTGGCTGGCTAAATTTCTATGGCACACCATTTCTGGAAGCTATGAACATAATACATCAGAAACAATTCGTCTTGGTCTAGAATCTAGAAAATTATATAAAGAAATAATTGAAGAAGAAAATTTAAAATTTGATCAAAGTTTCTGTGGAATTTTACATTTTTATAAAGACGAAAAATATTTAGAAAGTGCTAGACTAGCAAAAAATCTCTATGATATCAACGGTTGTGAATGGGAAATGCTGGCACCTATGCAGACTATCAGTCTCGATCCTGCACTGCAAGACCTAAAAAACATCGTTGGTGGTGCTTGGACACCCAGTGACTGGACTGGCGACATTCACAAGTTCTGTAATGAACTAGCTGATGTTTTGCAGAACAAATATAGTGTCAAATTTATGTTTGATCTTAAAGTGGAAAGCAAGGAGATTGTTGAACTGTTTGACTGTGTTGTAGTGTCTGCAGGAGTTGGATCGTCTGCTATTGCTAGACGCTTTGGAGATAATTTACCAATTTATCCTGTTAAAGGTTACAGTATAACAATAAATGTTAAAGAAGAGGATATGAAATATATTCCTAAAATTAGCCTACTCGACGATCAAGCAAAAATTGTTACCAGCACATTGGGAAATAGATTTCGTGTTGCAGGTACCGCAGAACTTGCAGGCGAAAATTACGATATTAGGCGAGATAGAATAGAACCATTACTCAATTGGGTTCATACAAATTTTCCAAAAGTAGATACCAGCAATTATTCAAGCTGGGCCTGCCTGCGTCCGATGACACCTAATATGATGCCCATAGTTTCTAAATCCAAAACTTTAGGCGTATACTATCACACCGGTCACGGTCATCTTGGTTGGACATTAAGTCCAGCAACTGCAAAAACTCTCGTTGACATTATTTCTTGACAATTTCAAAATTAATTGCTATAATTTAATTTTAAACTCTAAAGATTGCAATGATTAAACGCATTGGCTTTGCCTGCAAATGGATTGACCATCCTGGACAGGTAGATGGAATCAAACCAAAAGATGACTGTAAGAAATATAATACAGGCTCGACTACTGTCGCTTGGTTAAATAGACAAAGCAAGGATGCAGCCTGTGAAAAGCTCTGGGATTTGATGAAGCAGAATATTGAGAGCTGCCGATTACTTGTAGATCGAGTTGGAGGTTTAGATGAAAATCTTAGAATGGTACGACTCAGCAGCGACATACTCCCTGTTTACACTGAGCCAACTTGGAGCTGGTTTTGGCGGCAGTCCGATGTTAGAGCCTATTGCGAAAGAGAATTTGGAGCCGTGGGAACTTTGGCTCGCTCGCGTAATGTTCGGCTTAGTTTTCATCCTGGGCAGTTTACTGTCCTTGCTAGCGATAACGAAGATATTGTAAATCGTTCAATAGAGGAATTTGAATACCATGCAGATATGGCCCGTTGGATGGGGTTCGGTAAACAATTTCAGGACTACAAAATCAATGTCCACATCGCGGGTCGCTGCGGCCCCAACGGCATCAAACGTGTCATCCCAAGGCTATCCACAGAAGCAAGAAATTGCATTACAATCGAAAACGACGAAATCACCTGGGGAATCGAAGCCAGCCTCGAACTGGTCAACGATCTCGCTCTGGTGCTAGACATTCATCATCATTGGGTTAAAACTGGAGAATATATTGAAGCATCTGACGACCGCATTAAAAGGATTATTGACAGTTGGCGTGGTATTAGGCCTGTTATACATTACTCCGTTTCTAGGGAAGATGTACTTGGAGGCCATCCCGGACACCAACGTCCCTCTCTTTCGACCCTCTTAGAATCTGGACATAAGAAAGCTAAACTAAGAGCTCACAGTGATTTTATGTGGAATGATGCTGTTAATGACTGGGCATTAACACATAACGAATGGGCAGATATGATGATTGAGAGCAAGGCAAAGAATCTTGCTAGTTTTAAACTATACGAATATTCAAAAAAGAAATGCCCCTTGACAGTCTAACCGATTCAAGTTTTAAACGATGGTGTTTAGGATGGCAGATTAAATTGAGTCTAATACCTAGACGTTGTTATTATACAAATAAGATTATTTGGTTAGAATTTGCCTATGTAGGCACAGCAATGCAAACAGGCCCCGGAGAGCCTGTTTTCATAACTCGATGGGTTTCCCGTAACGAGTTTTTGATAGCCAAACTAAAAGGAATTATTTAGACTTTGGCTTGCGGCCGCGTGTTGCGGCTTTTTTCACAGTTTCTTTAGCCTTTGAGGTTGCTTTTTTAGCTTCTGCCTTAACCTTGGTAGCTGCTTTTTTAGTTTCAGTTTTTACTACTTCTACTGCTACTTTGGCATCGGCAGCATCAACCTTTCCGTCCTTGTTAACATCGGCATCGGCTTTTACACCTTCTACGACATTTTGAACAGCGGCCTTAGCGTCTGCTGCATCAACTTTTCCATCTTTATTAACATCGAAGCCTTTTGAACTACGATTGTAATAGATAAAAAAGCCAAATACAACTACTGCGATAAGAGCTAGTACGATTTCCATAGTGAATCTCCTTGTGGTTTATTTATATTAAACTGAGCATTTAAAATTTTCTTACTGGCAAATCGGTGCTGACATTCATATCCCAAACTGTTCTTCGTTCGACACCTTTTTTCTGTGCAAATCTTTTTGGATCGCAGTTTGAGCAGACGTGAAAAAAATTGTTACTGATTCTACGGGGGTCTATATTTTTAGAATCTCTAGAAAATAATTCATCACAGTTGTCACAACGAAACATAAGAACTGTCTTTGTTCTAAAGTATTCGTGTTCAATGCCTAATTTACTTTTTCTTGTAAATCTAGTTTTTATTTGTTCTTTTTTGATGAACATAACTTATTTACATTCGGCTTACAAAACTTTCCGATAAATAATTACAATAACAGTTCTTCGGAGTTAGACAATGGCAAGATTACCTATAAACATCGGTACGGAAGGCAATGATGCAACCGGTGACAGCATTCGTGAAGCGTTTAGAAAAACCAACGAAAATTTTACAGAATTATATACATCACTGGGTCTAGGTGATCAACTTTTATTTACAGAACTAGATGATGTTCCAAGTACATTTAATAACAAAGCTGGTCAAATACTAGTAGTTAATCCTGGAGAAACAGCTCTTGAATTTGTACCTGTAGAAGGTGCAGGCGGTATCAACGTCAGTACTACATCTACTCCAGGAAAGATGATCATTACAAACACACGTAGTTCGATCATCACAGACACAACTCCACAACTAGGTGGAGACCTAAATGCAGGTCAGAAAAAGATCTATAATCTAGCCGATCCAACTGAACCTCAAGATGCCGCTAACAGAAGATCAGTAGTTTTAAAAGCCGGTGATACAATGACCGGACCTCTGATTCTTAGCAGAGATCCAATTACCACAGACGATGCAACCAATGGCGGTTTAATTGCTGCAACGAAAAGATACGTTGATAACAGTAGTTTTTACAGTAGTGTAAACTTTTACGTTTCAACTACCGGAACAGACTACAGAGAAGATCTAACAGAAGATAAAAGAGGTCGTGCTCAGGCCTATGCTTTTAAAACTTTACAACGTGCCTGTACTGCTGCGGAAGCTGTGGTAAATGCAACACCATTAACACTAGGAACCTATCAAAAAGTTCTAACCTATGATGCAGGAAATTCTGAATGTACAGTTGAAGCATTTACCAACAACGGTATTGGAACTTGGAACCTAGCTCTTTTTACAGATGCGTTAAGAACTGACTTTGAAAATGATCTACGTCCAGGACTTTTCCTTCAAGGATCTGTCAGCGGAGCATTGGCTAAGATTGTGTCTATCAGCCCTATCCTTTCTGGCGATAATCAAATATTTGAAGTTATTCCAGAATTTGGAACATTTGTCACTGGTGAAAGTGTAAAATATGGCGACGCTGTTAAAAACATACAGGTAACTATCTTAGTCGAAGCTGGAACGTATTTTGAAGATTTTCCTTTAAGATTGCCAACCAATACTTCTATTGTTGGTGATGAATTCCGCCGTGTTATAATTAAACCAAGAGATAGCATTAGTTCGAGTCCTTGGGCCAACATTCTTTTCAGAAGAGACAAAGTTATCGATGGTCTAAGAATCATTGATTATGTAGGAGAAAATCTAGCACCATTTACTTCTGTAACTCCTAGTGCAGGCACAGGAACTATCACTCTTCAATTAACATCAGGAACATCTAATCCTGCTTGGGTTGGTGCATTTTTTAGAGCGAATCAAGGAAGTCAAAAGGCAGAAGGTATTATAAAGAGTGTATTTTCTAATACATTTACAGTTGCTCTACACGATGATTTTGTTGATTTAGATCCAGTGCCAGCCGGAGAATGGACAATATTCCAAACTCAAGAATATGGACGTCATTATCTAAATGACATCACAAGACCAATTTACCCTGTGGTTAATTATGGTGATCACGAATCCGCTGCAAGAATTCTTCTTCTAAACAAAAAATTTATACAGGCAGAAGTTGTAGCCTATCTAGATATCACTTATGCCGGAGAATCTAATTTTTCTTTTGATCAGGCAAGAGTTCAAAGAGATATAAACACAATCATTGATGCTGTAACAGCTGATATGGTGTTAGGAACAAATTATAGATCAATTACCGCAGGATTATTATTTCAAAGATCTTATTATTCTACTATTTTAGCAAATGAAAAAGCTCAGACTATTGCTGGTATTACCAGAGCAAGACAGTTAACAGTAGAACGAGTTTCAGGTAACGAAGATGCTGTTGAAAAAATCAATGATTTATATAACATTGTTATACGTATTGTAAACAACGGTTTACCTTCAGTTCCTGCACTAACACTGCCTAACCCCATAGGTCTTCCAAATCACGCGGCATTTGCTAAAGTTTTAATTCAAGCAAATAAAGAATTTATTAAACAAGAAACTGTTTCTTATATTAATAATCTTGTCAATACTTCTTTGATTCCAAATTATAACACAGATGTATGCAAACGAGATGTAGGATATATCGTTGATGCACTGCTCTACGATTTGCTCTACACTGGAAACAGTCAAACCATCAATGCAGCGTTGGCTTATATAGATGGTACAACATCGGCTCTAGGAACAGAGTCTATTATCCAAGGACAAGAAAGTTTCACTATATCTGCGTATACCCACGCAAAACAGGTTATTCAAAGTATTGCTAGAGATCAAACGGTATCTAAGACTACTACAGGACCGTTACCTAACACACTGAATCAGGTAAGAAAAGCTGCCCTAGGAATTACAGATCCACTGTCAGATACTACATCTTCAGCAAGAGTTGGCGAGTTAATGGATATTTTAATTGGTATCATCCAAAGTTTTGATACCACGGTTCCTTTAACAACGCCGCCTACTGTTCCTACAATCGTGCAGCCAAACTTTTCTACAGGGCCTGCCGAACTAAGAGATGCTAGAACATTTATTATGGATAACCAATTGGTTATCAGTGCGGCAGTTGTTGCTTATATAAACACTAGATATTCAGGAACTTTTACCTATAACAAAGAAAAATGTTCTAGAGATGTTGGTATTATCGTAGATGCCATAGCGTTCGATTTGATCTACGGTGGAGGTAATAGATCTATTTCTGCTGCGCTGACCTACTATCAGGCCTCGGCAGGCTTAGTTATTTCAGATCAACTTTTTGAAACTACTGATGCTTATAGATATTTGACAGAAATAGCTTTAACTATTGTTGAAGATCCTCAAGAAGCAATACCTGCTTATCCAGGTTTTGGTAGTCGAGCTGGTTATAGATATCAAAATGTAATTCCCCAGGCATTTCCAAGAATTACTTCAACTATTGTAAGTTTTAATTCTACTAGTAAAACAATTACTAGCAGTAACATAAATGTTACTAATTTTATAGAAGCTGATTTTAGAGTTGGCGACATTATTACAGTAACAGGATCAACAAATAACAATGATACCTACACTATTGCTAGAGTTACTGAATCTACAATAACAGTTTCAAATCTTGATTCCTTAACCACAGAAGCAGCAGGTGATGTGGTTGTAATTACAAATAACATCACAGCTGACAGTGATTCTGACAATGCTATTCAATCTTTGTCTGATGCAATTATTGGTGTTATCAATAACGAAACAGACTTTAACCCTCCGCTGAAAAATGACAGATTAGACGTTTTCTTAACTGACGATGCTGTTATGATTCGAAACATAACTGTGCAGGGACACGGCGGATTTATGATGGTTCTTGATCCAGAAGGCCAGATTAAAACAAAATCTCCATATGCACAGACCTGCTCAAGTATTACACGAAGCATTAATAGACAGTTATTTGCAGGAGGTCAATATGTTGACGGTTTCGCAGGAAATCTCCAGGCTACCGTTGTAAGTGGTGTAGCATCAAGTCCTCAGACTACTCCGCCAACTTACACAGCTCTTAATGTCACTGGAATGGTTAGACAACCACAGACTCCCTGTGAATTTGTCATACAAGGAAAGAGCTATACTGTTATTACCGCAACTAATTGGAATCCTGTAAACGGTTCTGTAAGATTAAACATAAGTCCAGCAGTGCCTATCAGCGTAGTTCCAAATGGATTTGTAGTGGAGCTAATTACCGCAGGTAACAGATCTATGTTGGGCAACGACTTTACACAGGTCAACGACCTAGGCTATGGTCTAGTTGCTAACAACAACGGATTAATTGAAGCAGTTTCAGTATTCACATACTATAACTTCACAGCTTACTATTCCTTAAACGGTGGACAGATACGTTCTCTAAACGGTTCTTGTGCCTACGGCGTTAACGGATTAAAATCAGAAGGAAGCGATCCTTTAGAAGTTCCAGACGATGTTTTCTTAAAATATGACCTAGTTCAAACTGGTAATGTTTGGAGTCCTACAAAACTAGATCTGAATACAAATGCTACAGGAACTTTTAAAATTGGAGACACTGTTTCTCAAACAAGTTCCGGAATGTCTGGAACTATTTTAGAATTTAATTCTGCAAAGACTTCTTTCTTAATTAGGCCAGATGTACGCAGAGCCTACGGTAGAGTAATTAGAATTAATGGTGGAACAAACACCATGGGAATTCAAAGTACTGATTTAGGAGAAGTTAATTTTGTCAATTTAGGATTTGTTCAAAATCAAATCATAAGAATCTATGGCACAAGTTTAAATGATGGAATTTATAAAATCACAAGTTCTCCAACATCATCATTATTAACCATAGGACAAAAGTTTGTTAACAATGCCTTCACAACAACATTTACTTCAGTAACTGAAAGTGAAGGAACTTATATAAGAATTATTACATCAGGTAATTTTACCACTGGTCCCACAGAAACGTTAACTGGCCTAGCAGGAGGAGTATATCCTCTGACTGTGGCCAACGAATATCAGGCTGCTACAGGATCCTTGACTTTCTATGTAGACGATCTAAGTTACTTGCCTAATAACAGCAGCGAAATTGAAATTATCTTCATAGGAAATCCAACTAGAGTTATCCGTTATGAGGTTTCAAGTTCTTCTTTACAGCCCAGTGTAACTTCAACAGTAAATGCAGGATTATTCCAAGCAGGACAAAAATATACAATTACTGAATTAGGTACAACAGATTGGAATGCCGCTGCTGGAACAACAGGATTAACCTATACTGTTGGTCAACAGTTTATAGCTGTGATAGCAGGTAGTGGAAACGGAAAAGCCACCTTAAACGATGGTGTTAAAAATAATCCAACAAACGTTTATAAATTAAATCTTGCCAGTGCTACAACCAGCGTCGGTAGTGTAGGGTTATTTGACTCCTTGGCTCAGGGCCATCCGGTTATCATTAGACAGAACAGAACACTTTGGTTAAGAGACCTTAAGGCGGTCAGTGCAGTTCGACCAAGTACGGCGCTGGTCTTAGCGGATCAACCAGATTATGTGTATCGTGTTCTTTCGTTCTCTCTTGTAAACAGTCAATCGGGAACTTTCGTTTGGAGTGGAACAACCGCTACAATTAGTTCTGTAGGACACGGGGTTATTAACGGCGAAGATGTTATTGTTTCTTTTGCAGGCGGAACTAACGGTAACCCAATCACTGGTACTTACACAGCTACGGTTATAAATGCTAACTCATTTAGCGTTAGCATTGGATCTGCACCAAACCAAAACGGTAACTTTGATTCAACCGGATCAGTAGACTTTTCAAAGACTGCCAGCGAAGGTTACGGAAATCTAAGAGAACCTTACAATTCTATTATTGTTAACGACTATGCTGTAGGAACCGGAGCACCGTACCCAGCAGGCCGAGGAGACAAAGGACACACTTCTATTGCCTGTATTGCCCTAAGTACATCTGACATACCTAGAATTGTTGGAATGAAATTTGGTTGGGACGATACTGTCCATACTATTACTGGTTATCTTCCACCTGGAGAAGTTGGAGGGACTACTGACAGCGGCAATTTAAATTATGGTATATTAACATTTACACCTGCGCTGACAGCACCCTTCCAAAGAACACTTGGAAATTTTGATAGTATCAATGCATTTAGAGCTGTTCAGGTAGCTGATGTTCAAGGCGATGTTAGTGTGAATATTTCCACAATGCGTGCCACTGGACACGATTTCTTAGATATTGGAACCGGCGGTTATGCAGACAGTAACTATCCAAATAATGTATTTGGGCCTCCAGTTAACAGTGCTGCAAGTTCCAAAGAGGTTGTAGAACTAGGTAAAGGTCGTGTTTTCTATGTAAGCACAGACCAAGACGGTAATTTTAAAGTTGGTGAATTCTTCCGGGTGGATCAAGGTACTGGTACTGTTACATTTAGTGCAAGTATCGCACTGTCTAACTTAAACGGTTTAGGTTTCAAACGAGGTGTTGCTATCAGTGAATTCTCTACTGATGACACAATGACAGACAATGCTGCGGATACAATTCCAACAGAGCAGGCTGTTCGTGGATATATTGATCGTCGTCTAGGTATCAGCCACACTGGCGGTATTACTCCAGGAACTAGTTTAATTCCCGCAGGCGGCGGCTTCTTAGATCTAAGAGGTCTTTTAACGATGACTGGAAATATCAAGATGGGAGGTAACAATATTACTTCTCTTGGTAATCCAGTTTCTGCTAGCGATGCTGTTACCTATGATTTCTTAAGACTAGAAAAACTATTAGATTTTAACGATACTAACATTCAAGCAGGGGATCTTCTAGTATTAACTGGCAACGGAACTGAATTTACTAATTCAACAGTCACTGGTCCAATAACTTTTGAATTACTTTCCGGTGATAGTACAACATCGACCATTAGAAGTGTAATTAATGCCGGTGTTGTTACTAATGCTATGTTTAGCAGCAACAGCGGAGATAAACTTGCATTAAGTAAAGTTGACATTCCAAATGCGGGCGTAGGAGCAAATGCTGGGGCTGCTGTAAAAGGATTAGCTAGTTTTGACAGCACACAATTTAGTTCTACTAGCGGTTTCGTTCAATTTATTGGAACTATTAGTTCAAGTAGTCTTGCTGCTATAGCATCAAAAACTGTTCTAGGTAACAATGGAGCTTCGTCGGCCGCACCGGGTGCTGTAACAATGAATGATGTTGTTATCTCCGGACAGGGTATTCGAAAAACAGATTTTACCACAACAGGTATAATGACTGTAAACAGCACCGTTGGTGGAATTTCTGCTACATTTGGAAACCTTCCATTTACTTCTAGTTGGACCAATGGTGATACTACTGCTTCAGTGGTACAGCGAGATTCCAGTGGAGATTTCTTTGCCAGAACTATTACAGTAGGTGATCAAGGCAGTACTGGTGGTCTACGATTAAGCGATGGCGGAAGCACTAGCCCTGTACGTGCTGCAAATATTCAAAGTGTTTTAAAGAGTAATAACATTGGAGGTGTAGCAGGACGTGGAGAACACGTTTTATACGGTTACGGTGGCCAGGCCGCTATTCAGGTTCAAGATGGAACCAGCGCCTTCCAGAAAACTATCTACAGTAATACCGAACATCAATTTAGGGCTAGAGACGGCTCGGCAGCAGGCACCATTAATATTGGTGCAGGCGGTACACTGACAACTGGAGGTGCTACTACCACAGGTTATATAACTGGTTATTGGGAATTAACTGGTAGCAGTCGTTTACAGGCAACCTATGCTGACTTAGCAGAATACTATAGTTCAGATCGAGAATATTCTGCAGGTTGGGTTATGATGTTTGGTGGTGATAAAGAAGTTACTGCTGCAAATGTCGAAGGAACAACCAAAGTAGCAGGTGTTGTATCAACAGATCCTGCTTATACAATGAATAGTAAATTAGAAGGAACTAGAGTATGTCTTGCACTACAAGGTCGTGTTCCTTGTCGTGTAATAGGCAAAGTTAAAAAAGGTGATCTAATAATTTCAAGCAACATCCCCGGAGTTGCGATTAGTGCGGGAGAAGATGCCAAAGCTGGAACTATTATTGGAAAAGCCCTTGAAGATTATGACAATGATCATATTGGATTAATTGAAGTAGCTGTAGGGAGACAATAATGGCTAAACAGATTGTAAACATTGGAACTTCAGAAAATAAAGGTAACGGCGATCCGTTAAGAACCGCTTTTATAAAAATAAACGAAAACTTTACCGAACTTTATACAGCACTGGGACTAAATGATCTTAATTTAAATATAGGAGCGTTTGAATTTTCAGGTAGTACAATAAGTACCACTGACAGTAGTTCTATCACTATTGATCAAGCAACTACAGTAACCAGCAATCTAACTGTAGGCGGAGACATCCTACCTAGTGCGGCCAACGGTGGGAACTTAGGTAGTTTAGCAAATCCTTGGCGTAGTTTATATGTTAGTAACTCTACCGTTTATCTTGGTGGTGTACCTCTAAGTCTAGAACCAGGAACTAACACACTAAAAGTTAACAACGTTCCTATCAGTCAAAATATTGCATATACAGATATTCCAAATGCTCCTACGGACATTTCAGACCTAACAGACGAAGAAGGATTATTAGGTCAAGGCGGCGGCGGATTACCTACAGTCACTATACCAGCAACGCCTATAGTACTCTACAAAGGCTTACAGGCCAGTTACGGTGTTGTACATTCTAACAACAATCCAAGCGAACTCAATGTCAACAAGATAGTCATACACAAGCCAGCGACAACCACAGTGACTATAGATCCCACCGGCAATAACGACGCCTTTCAAGTCAGCGGATTAGGCAGCAGTGATGTCTTGGCTATGTTTGTAATCTACGGTAATGTCAATGGTGCTAAACCTCTGTCTGATCTACAAAACTTCACACGATCAGTGATAGACAATGTTATTTTAGTCAACGGTGTAGCAGGAGACTTCCGCACAGTTGATCAGATGAAGACAGCGTTCTACGCTAACTATGCTACATTGGCCGCGGCCGCAAATGGACTGTACACTAACTTTGAATTCTATGCAAATAGTACTCCTACTTTAAACGGTGGTCCAACTACAGTGAGAGAAGGCAGTGGTGCGGTATTTGAAATTTCTAATGTTGGTGACGGCACCTACTTTACCTCTGGTACCTTAAATCCTGGTACCAACTATCGTGCGGGACATAAGATCAAGGTGTTAGGTACTGACTTGGGTGGTGTGACCCCAGACAACGACTGTATTATAACTGTGGACTCTGTTGGAGGAGATGGCGATGTATTTGGATGGAGTTTATCGGGTACAGCGGCAGGCAGTACTTTTACAACATATTCTCCCGTGTCTGGTACCAACTATAACGTAGGTTCGGGATTTACTGTGGATAGTGTAACCGATACTAGTATTAATGTAAACAGTATCGGATCTAACTATGTTGTAGGTGATGTTTTAACTCTGTTAGGAGAAAACATCACCAACGGAGCAACTCCAGCAAACAATATTACTATAACAGTCAATGCTGTTGACGGCCTTGGCCAAGCATATGGTTATACTATTTCTGGAACACGCCCAGACGTATGGCCCACAAATAACATCAACGACGGTGGCGTGGATCAATACGACACCGCCAACTATATCAATACTAATCTTGCCAACCAAATCAACTACAACGGCGGTAACACAGTTGTAGATGGCACGGCAGCATTTGGTGCAGGCAGCACATATAGTTTCGTCTATGACACAGCGATATTTGGCTTATTTGTCACAGGCAGTAGCGCAACATCAATCAGCACCAGCGGCAACAGTGGCGCAGACGGGGGAAGCACTACAGAAACAGGATATGTGTTCGGAGGCGGTACAGCCGCAGAGACGTTTGACAATGCTGCCACACACATCAATCTTGTTGGTGATCCTTATGTTGGAGAAGCAGTATCGTTCTTAAAAACCAACGACGGCAGTGAAGTTGACATCTTAATTCCAGATGACGGTGCGGGTGCTGGTGTAGGTATCACCAGAGATGGTAACAACGGTATCTACAACCCCTACAGAGAAGGATCGTGGGACAGCGATGTTAGCCCAG
>JACCEC012182702.1_pt1 | contig 12741 bp, 11 predicted proteins | sample 7450121 | NCBI WGS metagenome assembly JACCEC01 (sample SAMN15323455, study PRJNA562643) | freshwater metagenome | isolation source: river surface water | place: USA:Blue River Watershed | collected 2017-08-18 | reverse complement strand
TATCACAACCAACAACATTGTAGCGCGTGCCGGTACTGGGATGGATTTCAGGTAGCCAAGGGCTGAAGTTTGCTTAACAAGATACTAGTTGACGAACACTTGTCCGCTGATCGCCACACATCAAAAAGCACCTCTACGAAAATCAATCGGACAAAACATGAAATCAGACATCCATCGTAAAAATGTGCAGGAATCTCTCGACCTTTGGGCAGAGGCTGAAAAAAACCAAAGAACGCTGTCGTTTGATGACCACGGCGATGCTCACTTAGTCTATAGCTTCGCAGTCAAGAATTCGCCTAAGCTGGAACTCGACCTAAAACAACAGGCCGTAATGAATGTGATCGGAAAAATACAAACCGAGCTTCGAGAATTTGCCTCCACCACGAAACAAGGGTCTGCAGAACACCTGCTAATGCAACTCCCCAGCCTCAGCAAATTTGCTGCTTCAGGGAAAATCGGAAATCTCCGCAATGAGTGGCAGACATTACAAGCACATCAGACAAAAAGCTTGGCAAAAATTGCAACGGAACGCCAAAATATTTTTAATGAATTTAAAGGCCTACTGCCACAAATGCCCACGCACTTCGAAAATGATGGGACAGCAATTCTTCGAAACGACTTTACATCGACCGAATATGAAAATCTAATCAAGCAAGAAATAAAAGATGTAAATAAATACAAACTTAATGCGAATGGCTACTACCAAACATTTGTGGATGACCTCCCAAGAACTCGGTGGAGCATAGAAATCGACGGAGTTACCCAATCCTTTGGATTAGGCCTAGAAAAAGAGAAACTTGACGCAATAAAAAAGGTTTTTGGCAATGATCAATCAGCGCTATCAACAGTAAGTAAACTGATGAATCAAGCTGCTCCCGGGTTAGTCATTGGACCCAATAATGATATTTATCCAAGAAACAACAGAATCTTGATAAGCCAAGACAGAAATTATGGTGAGCCGACTTTTTTACGTATTTCAAGTAAAGATAATTGCATCAATTTTGAAGCCAGCACTTATTCAAAATCAATTGCTGTTGTCTTTAATGCAGACGACAACAACAAAGGTGGGAAAAATTGGCCTGTCAACCAAGATGAGAGATGGAAAGGAAGTCCCGGACCGAATAACTATGGACAGCACTACCGATTAGCCATACAAATCGACAAGCAAGCTGCCAGTAATGGAATACTTAAACCGGTCGACGGGACGAAAATTGAGGCGTCGTTTGAGATTCGGCTCTGTCCAGCGATAAAAAATCAATCGGTTTAGTAAATTTAATTTCATTATTCAATGAGATTAAATAACGCTATCAATGTAGGCATGAAAAAAACTGAAACTCGGCAAACCGCAATGCAGGCGCTGGAGATCTATCTGTCAGCTGCCCACCGACCAGAAACTCTACGCGTGACCCGATCCGGAAAAGTAGAAATTGTCAGTCGCTTCACCATCCTATTTAGTCGACTGGCAAGCGCCCTCAATCGTGCAAAAAATGCTAATGAAACGAGGATCAACTGGGCATCGAAGGCGCGCGACGCAATTTCTCAGAAGATGATTAAAGAAGTAAAACTTGTTGATGCAAAGGTGAGTCACGACGAATGCCGAACTCTTAATGAAGTACTGCTACGCATCTCGAGCCCAAATCACGGAAACCCGAGCACGAATTGGCGCGATCGGTTATCTGGGGAAATATCGGTATTACGTAAATATAAACCCACCGAAGCACTAGCTAGCGCACTGCAAAATATTGTTATTTTAGATAGGCCAGAGAACGCTAAACTTTATCCCTACGTTAGAAAACAGCTGGTAGCCAAAGAAAAATTCTCTGATGTACTCAAAAATGGGCTGGCAAAGTTTCTCACTAAAGAATATGGATTGCCACCAGATTCGGCAAAAAATGCAGCCAAAACAATGCATCATTTGATGACGAAATATGAGAGCTCAGTAACGGAAGCTTGGTTTATAACCAGCTGCGCTGGCCAGATGGTTCTGAAAAATGAGTTGAATGGGCAGAAACTACCTACCCTGCCTCTAGCTTATCTACAAATTCATCATGGACTATCTTTGGATGAGTCTGTGAGTATCTACAGGACTGTTAAAAGCGAAAATCAGACTATCGCCGATGCTCGAGAAAAAATAAGTGTCATGCAGGTTTATAACGTGGCATTTGATGAGGCTGACGCGATTGTGTCATTCGCTGAATCGCTGGAAAGCACTACGCCTAAAGAATTATCAAAAGCGCAGCGTATCGAAATCGCATGGTTACGACTACATTCGAATAAAGATCCTGAACAGGCCCAACTAATATCTCTGCAAGCAGGCCGTATTCATGGGAGAACACCCCCCAATCGTGAAACCCAACTAAACGCAGCCAATACGAAAATCAATCAGGAAATCGCGAATGCAATATCAAAAGCCACACCAGCCGGATGGCCTGAGCAGTGGGAACTCATGCCGGATGGTTTGAGACGACTGAAAAATACAGCTGATTTTGCAAAGCGATTCATGGATTTTTTTCAAGGAAGCCTGAGTGATTGCAAAATCGATGAAAAGCGAGGCCTCTCCGATAAATTTATTACGGATGTTGGACGCAGTAATTTTAAATTTGGCAGTGGAGACACCAGCGTTACCGTAACCACCAACCCTATCAAAGCGATGGCTGCGTTTGAAGCATTTGCTCCGGATCCCATGGTACGCCAAACCCTCAGCAAAGCGCTCTTCCAAGCAGGCGGTAACGGACTAGAATTTGCCATCGGCTTGGGACTGGCAGCCCCCGAGAAAAAACATTTTTCCATACTTTCTCTTGCACCTGAAAATGAAAAAATGAACGCCTCTTCGGATTGCTGGATCTCATTACAGCGCACCGAAGATGGAAAAGTGCGTGTTGGTTATACCCTTTACATGAAGCATTTCACGCTAATGGATACCAATACGGGTGATCTATTGCCCATCAACTCTCAATACAGCAGTAGTACGCCGGCAACTGATAAAGACCATACTGCAAGAGCCATGGCTCTGATCGAATTCGACTATGCTCAGCTCTCCAAGGGAATCCTTGAGCCAAGATGGGTTCGCCCGCCTGAATTGAGGCTGACCATCGAGCTCGATCAAGAAACCCTCATGAAGCGCATGGCCAAAAATTTGTTCTTGGGGATCCACGGCACGTGAGGCCGTAAAAAAAAGCCACCCCTGCGGGTGGCTTTTAGGCCGAGCGCGGTGCGCGCATTTTCGCGCGCGCCGCATGATGCCGGTTGAAGGTAGCAAAGACTTAGTTCTTCGATTGATCGACGAGTTTATTCTTAGCAATCCACGGCATCATGGCCCGCAATTTCTCTCCAACGATTTCAATAGAATGCTCAGCATTCAAACGACGACGCGACATCAGCGTAGGCGCATTGGCTTTGTTCTCGAGAATGAAGCTCTTCGCATATTCACCGGTCTGAATGTCCTTCAGGCATTCACGCATCGCCTTCTTGGATTCCTCGGTGATGATGCGCGGGCCGGTTACGTACTCGCCGTATTCCGCATTGTTGGAGATCGAGTAATTCATGTTGGCGATACCGCCTTCATAAATCAGGTCAACGATCAGCTTCAGTTCGTGCAGGCACTCGAAGTAAGCCATCTCAGGCGCGTAACCTGCCTCGACCAGCGTCTCGTAACCGGCCTTGATCAGCTCAACGGTACCGCCGCACAGCACGACCTGCTCGCCGAACAGGTCGGTCTCGGTCTCTTCACGGAAATTGGTTTCGATGATGCCGGCACGTCCGCCGCCATTGGCCATTGCATACGACAGCGCGATATCACGGGCATGGCCCGATTTGTCCTGATACACAGCAACGAGGTGGGGCACGCCGCCGCCCTGCGCATAGGTCGAACGCACAGTATGACCGGGCGCCTTCGGAGCGACCATGATCACGTCGAGGTCAGCACGCGGCACGACCTGACCGTAGTGCACATTAAAGCCGTGAGCAAAAGCAAGCACAGCGCCTTGCTTGGCGTGGGGTGCGACATTCTCGTTGTAAACCTGCGCGATGTTCTCATCGGGTAGCAGAATCATGATGACGTCAGCGCTCTTGACCGCGTCGTTCACTTCAGCGACCTTCAGGCCGGCCTTCTCGACCTTTGCCCAGGAAGCGCCGCCTTTGCGCAGACCGACGGTGACTTTGCAGCCCGAATCAGACAGGTTCTGCGCATGCGCATGGCCCTGCGAGCCGTAGCCGATGATGGCGATGTTCTTGCCCTTGATGAGGGATAGGTCGCAGTCTTTGTCGTAGAAAACTTTCATGATTGTCCTGATATAAAAAAGTGGATTGTTTATTGTTAGGGATTATGGATGTCAGACCTTCAGGATGCGTTCGCCCCGCCCTATACCCGAGCCGCCGGTGCGGACGGTTTCAAGAATAGCGGTACGGTCGATGGCATCGATGAACGCATCGAGCTTGGTCTTGTTGCCCGTCAGCTCAATGGTGTAGGTCTTCTCGGTGACATCGATGATGCGGCCACGGAAAATATCCGTGGTCCGTTTCATTTCTTCGCGTTCCTTGCCGACGGCGCGCACCTTGATGAGCATCAACTCACGCTCGATGTGGGCACCCTCGGTCAGGTCAACTACCTTGACGACTTCGATCAGCCGGTTCAGGTGCTTGGTGATCTGCTCGATCACATCATCAGAACCGCTGGTGACAATCGTCATCCGCGACAGCGTCGCGTCTTCGGTAGGCGCAACAGTAAGAGTCTCGATGTTGTAGCCACGCGCGGAAAACAGGCCGACCACCCGAGACAATGCACCGGCTTCATTTTCCAGAAGTGCAGAAATAATATGGCGCATTACAGATCCTCCGAGCCAAGCAGCATTTCGGTCAGACCCTTGCCTGCCTTGACCATCGGCCAGACATTTTCGTCACGATCGGTGATGAAGTTCATGAATACCAGCTTGTCTTTCATCGCAAATGCATCACGCATCGATCCTTCAACATCACCCGGCTTTGTGATCGTCATGCCGACATGGCCGAAGGACTCGACCAGCTTGTCGAAATCCGGCAGTGAATCCATGTAGGACTCGGAGTAACGGGAGCCATAGTCAATCTGCTGCCACTGACGCACCATGCCGAGATAACGGTTGTTCAGCAGGATGATCTTGGGTGTCAGGTGATACTGCTTGCAGGTGGCAAGCTCCTGAATGCACATCTGAATCGACGCTTCGCCGGTGATGCACGCTACCTCGGCGCCGGGATTGGCCATCTGCACGCCCATTGCGTACGGCAGACCAACGCCCATCGTGCCCAGGCCGCCGGAATTGATCCAGCGACGTGGTTTATCGAAGCCGTAGTACTGGGCAGCCCACATCTGGTGCTGACCGACGTCAGACGTAATGAAAGCATCACCCTTGGTGATTTCCCACAGTTTCTCGACGACTGCCTGAGGCTTGATGACTTCATTCGAGGTCGGGTATTTCAGGCATTCGCGGCTGCGCCACTCATTGATCTGCTTCCACCAGGCGTCGATTGCTTTTGTATTCGGCTTGGTCTCGGATGCGTCGATCTGCGCGAGCACATCGGTCAAGACATCTTTGACACTGCCGACGATGGGAATATCGACTTTCACTCGCTTGGAGATCGACGATGGATCGATATCGATATGAATAATTTTTCGCGGGACTGTGCCGAAGTGCTTGGGATTGCCGATCACGCGGTCATCGAAGCGCGCGCCGATGGCGATCAGCACATCGCAATGCTGCATCGCCATGTTGGCTTCGTAGGTGCCATGCATGCCCAGCATGCCGACGAACTTGTCGCTCGACGCACGGTAGCCACCAAGACCCATCAGCGTGTTCGTGCACGGATAGCCGAGCTTGTCGACCAGCGCATTCACCTCGGGCGCTGCATCGGCAAGGATCACCCCGCCGCCGGTGTAGATCATCGGACGTTCGGCTGATAGCAGCAGCTGCACTGCCTTGCGGATCTGGCCAGCGTGGCCTTTTTCCGCCGGCTTGTACGAGCGCATCTCGACTTCTTTCGGATACTCGTAAGCCGCTTTGGCTATCGTGATGTCTTTCGGAATATCGACCAGCACCGGGCCGGGACGACCGGTCTGCGCGATATAGAACGCCTTCTTCATGACCGAGGCCAGCTCTTTCACATCCTTGACGAGGAAGTTGTGCTTGACGCAGGGTCGGGTAATGCCAACGGTGTCGCACTCCTGGAAAGCATCCTGACCGATCGCATGGGTCGGGACCTGTCCGGTGATGATCACCATCGGAATGGAATCCATGTACGCCGTGGCGAGGCCCGTGACCGCATTGGTCACGCCGGGGCCGGAGGTTACCAGCGCCACGCCGACTTTGTTGGAACTGCGGGAATACGCATCTGCCGCATGAATCGCCGCCTGCTCATGGCGAACCAGTACGTGCTGGAATTTATCCTGCTGAAAGATCGCGTCGTAAATATAGAGAACTGCGCCGCCGGGATAGCCGAACACATGTTCGACACCTTCTTCGGCAAGACAGCGCACGACTATGTCGGCGCCGGTGATTTCGGAACTCATTGCTGCTTCCTTTCAAGGTCCATTGGAAATTGAACGGATGCTCTCTCCTGACGGCAGAGGTCGCATCAACACGTGACAGGCATTCCTTTTTTGTGCAGTCACGCCGATCCGTCCTGCGCACTACGGCGCATTTCAGAACGACGCTTAACGCGACTCGTTCAGCCTGGGTTCGTGCTTGTGCGATCGATGCCTCACGCTTGTGGCATGGGTTAGAGCAAACTGCTTTCACATCGAAAGAGCGTGGAAGTCGAAGGCATCTTGTACTTCCGGCACACGCTAAAAAATACCCCTCGCGGTGGCGAGGGGAACGATACGTTACTGCGTCGCAGCACCAAGGTCAAGGGAAATCTTGGAAAAAGCCTTTGAAATCAAGCGTTTTGCCAGACCCTGGCGGGGCAGAAAATTGCAAAAAAAATATCGCAGTGCAGCCTGCGCAGGCACCCTACAGGGCACGCAGTACAATGCCGGGCCGTGCGCTGTCGCGTGGCCACTGATGAATCTTGCCGTGAATGACCCTGCCTTGCATCCGCTGCCGCCCGCTCCTCTGAAGAATCGCCTGCTCTGCATGGTCTATGAAGCCATGCTGCTGTTCGGCGTGCTCTTCATCGCAACCTGGCTTTTCTCGACGCTGCTCCAGCAGCGGCATGCGCTATATCTGAGAGATGCGCTGCAGGACTGGCTACTGGTCGTGCTGGGTGTGTACTTCTGCTGGTTCTGGATCCATGGTGGCCAGACGCTGGCCATGAAGACCTGGCACCTGCGCGTGCTTGACCGCGAGGACGCGCCACTGTCATGGAAAAACGCACTGGTCCGATATGCACTCTGCTGGCTGTGGTTTCTGCCAGGACTGGCCGTAGCCAAGGTGATCGGCGCACAGGGATGGATGCTAGTGCTGCTGCCCGCTGCCAACTTCGTGCTGTGGGCGCTGACATCCCGCCTTGATCCCGACCGCCAGTTCCTGCACGACCGGATCGCCCGCACACGTATCGTACTGGTGCCGCGCTCTCCGAAAGAGGCTGCCGCTAACGACGCGGCACCTGCAGCGCCGGACGAGCACTGAGCCCGGCCGAGGGCTGTAACAACGTGATCGCCCACCTCACGCGAATCATGATCATGTTCCAGCTGCTCACGCTGGTCTTTGTGAGCTTGCTGCTCAGACAGTTTCAGGTGTTCAGCAGCTGGACAATAGCCGTGCTGGTGTCAGCTGTCCTGTTAGTGCTGGTCCGCGCCAGCATCATTTTCAATAATTTTTTTCTGTCGCGTGCCCTGCGACAGCCCCGCGCAGACGGGCATCGGCTTGCGCTGCGGCAGATGGCATCGATGATGCTCTCTGAATTCTGGTTCAGCATGCTGTGCTGGTTCCGTCTGTTCCCGCTCGCGCGTCCTTACACCCATCATGTTGATGAGGATCGCTCCTGTCCGGTACTGCTGCTTCATGGCTATGGCGCGAACAGCGGCTTCTGGCATTGTCTGCACCAGCGGCTGGCGGCAGAGCACATAAGTCATGGAACACTAGATCTGGAACCCGTGCTGGGCAGTATTGACGGCTATGCCGATCGTATTGAAGCCGCGGCGGCTCGCCTGCTTGCAGCAAGCCATGCGTCATCGATGATTGTGGTCTGTCACAGTATGGGCGGGCTGGCGGCACGCGCATGGCTGCGGCGCTGCGGGTATCAGCATGTTGCGAGGGTCATCACACTGGGCACGCCGCATGCGGGCAGTCTGCTAGCTGGCTATGGCATAGGCATTAATGCACGGCAGATGCTACCGGCCAGCGCATGGAACACTGAGGAACGGCACTGGCTGTCTGCACTGGCAGCGTCCGAGGATGCGTCAGTACGATCGCTGTTCGTCAGCCTCTGGTCGCGGCATGACAATATCGTGATGCCGCAAACCTCAGCCGAATTGACAGGCGCAAAAAATATCGCGGTTGAAGGGGTGGGTCACGTCGCGCTGGGTTTCGATACGCGCGTGGTGGACCAGGTGATGCGGGAAATCAGTGAAGTCCGTCGAAGCAGGTCGTCAGCAGGAAATGAATGACCTGATCGTCGGTGTACTGATCGCCCATGCGCAGATAGTCTAGCGTTGGATCGCAGGAACGCGCATATACGGTGAACAGCACGACCTCGGTCGGCAAGTCCTTACGGATAGATCCTTCAGATTTTGCCTTCTCGATCAACTGCCCCATCAGCTCATTGAGGTCCATCAAGCGGCTGATATAGCGGGTGTTATTGAGCAGCGCGTCGCGCAGGCTGGTGTTCTCTGCCGGTAGTGTCGGCAGACCGCCTTTCATGCGTATTTCAAGTGCCCACTGCAGCACACTCTTGAGCTGGCCGAGCGCAGGCTGGTCCATCGCGAGTCCGCGCACGAAAGCGAGCGTGTTCTCCAGCAGGCGAATCATCGCTGCAGCCGCAAGTGCTTCTTTGGAGGGGAAATGTTTGTATAGGCTGGCCTTGGCGATGCCGACCTCAGCCGCGACCTCGTCCATCGTCATGAGGTCGAAGCCTTTTTTTGCCAGCAAATTATTGGTCGCATCAACGATGGCGTTCTCACGCACAATCAATTGCTGCTGCTTAAACGAGAGCTTGGGTTCTGTACTCATCGGTTGCAATCAAGGCCGCGCGGTTTTTGAACTTTTCGGATTATACGGCACCAGAACGTGTGTCGTATGCACTTGTTCTTATGCTAACTAACTGACGCCCCATAAACGCTGCATGGAGAAATCCGTTCGACTGCTCATCGCTCTCACTTTTCTGCTCTCATGGCTTACGTCGCCAGTGTCGGCGGAGAACCTGCGAGAGAAGGCTGACCGGTCCGGATCGTTCAAAATTTTTCTGTCCGCTGCGAAAACCGCAGGAATTGTGGGGGAATTAGAATCCCGCCATCCTCTGACTCTGTTTCTGCCCACCGACACCGCATTCGCCCAGCTGCCCGATGGAGAATGGGAATCCATCAGTCACAACCGCAAACGACTGGCCGAAGTGCTGCGATATCACATGGTGAAGGGACGGATGAAGGTCACTGAGGTCAAACCGGGGCTAACCAAAAGTCTGTCTGGCGATGACCTGATGCTCAAGTCGGACAATGGCATGGTGACCGTCAATGGCGCTAGGGTGACCGAAAGCGATCTGCTGGCCGACAATGGCATCATTCACGGCATCGATCAGGTGCTGTTGCCGCCAGAATGAGAGACGGTCCCTGATGAGGCTATGATCATGGCCATACGCTCTCCAATTCTTGGTCATGACAAAAATATTTCGCTCGGTCTGTGTGTATTGCGGTGCCTCTCCCGGTCACCATCCTGCCTACGCAGAGGCCGCGAAAGCGCTTGGCCGTGAGATGGTCAGACAAGAGCTCGCGCTGGTCTATGGCGGCGGCCATGTGGGACTGATGGGCATCATTGCCGATGCGGTGCTGGAGGCAGGCGGCGAAGTCACCGGCGTCATCCCAAAAGCATTGATGGACACCGAGGTCGGGCATGATCGACTGACGCGTTTGCTGGTCGTCAAAGACATGCATGAGCGCAAAGCATTGATGGCCGAACATGCTGATGGCTTTATAGCGATGCCGGGGGGCATAGGTACGCTGGAAGAATTATTCGAAGCGATGACCTGGGCGCAGCTGGGTTTTCATGAGAAGCCGGTCGGCTTGCTGAACGTGAACGGGTTCTACGACAGGCTGGCAGTCTTCCTGTCACAGCTTGAGCAGGAAGGCTTTCTGCGCACTGAGCACAAGAATCTGCTCATGAATGAGCAGGATCCCGCGGTGCTGCTGGAGCGGCTACGCAGCTTCCGAATGCCGGAGGGGGTTAGCTGGCTCAGCCGTCAAGCAGCCCGCACACTGGGCCCCTGATCGTCGCCAGTCCTTTACAGTTCCAGCGCCTGCCTGAAATCGTTTAGCAGATCTTCAGTATCCTCAATGCCCACGGACACACGAATCAGTGATTCTGCGATGCCCATGCTGGCGCGACGCTCTGTTCCCATCTCATGGTAAATGGTGTGCGCGACGGGAATTACCAGTGTACGAGTATCACCGAGATTGCTCGCAGGGACCGCCAGTTCGAGACGATTAAGATAAGCGAAGCAATCCATGCCCGCTTTCAGCTCAAAGCTCAACAGCCCGCCGTAAGCACGGAACAAGTCAGTGGCCAGCGCATGCTGGGGATGTGACGGCAGGCCGGGGTAGTACACCGCAGCGACTCGCTGATCGGCCTCCAGCATCTTTGCCAGCGCCAGCGCACTCGACGATTCGCGCTCGATGCGCAAGGCCATGGTCTCCGAACCCACGGCCAGATGATGCGCAGCCTCCGGGCCCAGCGCACCACCGAAATCTCGCAGGGCTTTCGCACGCAGCTGCGCAATACCCCATTGTGCAGGAGCGAAGCGTTTATAGTTATCAGCGATATTGGGATAGCGCGTCCAGTCGAACAGACCCGTATCGGTCAGACTGCCGCCCAGCGCATTGCCATGTCCGCCGATCGATTTGGTCAGCGCATTGAGCACCAGACCTGCGCCCACCTGCTTCGGACGGAACAGGTAGGGCGAGGTCATCGTATTGTCGACGACATAGAGAATGCCGCGTTCGCGGCACAGCTCGCCGATGCGAGCAAGATCAGCAATCTGCGTGCGCGGATTGGCGATGGTCTCGACGAACACCATGCGCGTCTTAGGCGTCAGCGCGCGCTCGACATTCGCCACATCGGTCGCATCAACAAAACTGACCGGCATGCCCTGCAGACTGACCGTCTGCCACAGGCTGTTGGTGTTACCGAACAAGAAGGAGGATGACACCACATGATCGCCCGCGCGCAGCAATGCCTGCACGACCGCGCCAATTGCGGCCATGCCAGTCGAGAAGCACAGCGTGGCCATGCCATCTTCCATGCGCGTGATTTTGTCTTCCAGCGCGCTCACCGTCGGATTACCCTGACGACCGTAGCGATAACCCGGCTTCTTGCCCTGAAAAACATCGGCCAGCTCGCGTGCATCGCGGTAACCGTAGGCGACTGCCGTATGAATCGGTTTATGCAGCGAACCGTGCTCGATGGGCTTCTGGCGGTCGCTGTGAAGGATCTTGGTGGTGAAGCCGAATTTTTTACCGTTATTCATGGGATTATTTACGCCTGTACCAGCCAGCTTATTCGATCTGCGCAAGGTTTAGGTTGAGCTGGGTGCGCACCGCGTCTTCAATCACGGCCTTGGGATTCTGCCGCGCGAACTCGACACGATCGAGATAGTCCCGTGAAATATCGCCGGTGATGTAATGTCCGTCAAAGCAGGATGCTTCGAACTGCTTCAGCAGGGGGTTCACATCAGTGATCGAGCGCTTCATTGCTTCAATATCCTGATAGACCAGCGCATCGGCGGTGATCTCTCGGCAAACTTCTTCTTCGGTGCGACCATAGGCAATCAGCTCGCTGCGCGTGGGCATATCGATACCATAGACATTCGGGTATTTCACGGGCGGCGCCGCAGACGCGAAGATCACGCGCTTGGCACCCGAGTCGCGCGCCATCTGCACAATCTCGCGGCTGGTCGTACCCCGGACGATGGAATCATCGACCAGCAACACGCTCTTGCCCTTGAACTCCGAGCCAATCGCGTTGAGCTTCTGGCGCACGGATTTCTTGCGAACGCCCTGCCCCGGCATGATGAAAGTACGACCGATATAGCGGTTCTTGATGAAGCCTTCGCGGTAATTGAGATTGAGCTTCAGCGCCAGTTCCATCGCCGACGGGCGCGATGAATCGGGAATCGGCATCACTACATCGATATCGCCATCGGCAAACTGTTTGCGTATCTTCTCGGCGAGATGCTCACCCATTCGAAGGCGCGTTGCGTAGACTGCTGCACCGTCGATCACGGAATCAGGATGCGCGAGATAAACAAATTCGAATGCGCAGGGATTCAGTGTCGGCTTCTCTGCGCACTGCTGGTTGTACAGCTTGCCATCGTTGTCGATAAAGATCGCTTCACCTGGCATTACATCACGCAGAAAATGAAAACCCAGACCTTCCAGCGCCACAGATTCGCTGGCGATCAGGTACTCAGGACCACGATCTGTATCGTTGAAACCAATGCACAACGGACGAATACCGAAAGGATCACGGAAAGCCAGCAGGCCATAGCCAGCGATCTGCGCTACCACTGCGTACGAGCCGCGTACACGCTTGTGCAGCGTACTCACTGCCATGAACAGCATGG
>JACCEC010047367.1_pt1 | contig 12742 bp, 7 predicted proteins | sample 7450121 | NCBI WGS metagenome assembly JACCEC01 (sample SAMN15323455, study PRJNA562643) | freshwater metagenome | isolation source: river surface water | place: USA:Blue River Watershed | collected 2017-08-18 | reverse complement strand
CACCATTTTTGAGCTTGGTTTTGAGCCCCTTTGCATCAAGCGCAAAGTCTTGCACGCTACGTGGCTGGCTTTGGCTGGGGCTCAGGCGCTCTAAGCTGGCGCGACGGGGGTCAGCGGTGACGGGCAGGCCACCGGCCACTGCAAACAATTGGTCGAGGCTTTCGCCCTCGCTTTTGAGCTCATAGACCGCAGGTGTGTTGACTTTGCCCACCAAGGCGACATAGCCCGCCGCGGGTGGAATCAAGATGATGTCACCATCGACCAGCTTGGCGTCTTTGGCATTGGTGCCTTCGGACAAAAACTCGTACAGGTCGAACTCTGTGACCACTTGGCCCGCACGCTTGAGTTGCACCTTACGCATAGAACCGTTGGCGTTGGGACCACCCGACGCAAACAAACCACTGGCCAGGGTAGACACATTGCTGAGCATGTAGCTGCCGGGCCGGCGCGCTTGGCCCACCACATACACGGTGATGGTGCGCAACTGACCCAATGTGACGCTGAGCTGAAAGTCTTTGTAGTACTTGCCAATGGCATTACGAAAAACCCCTTCGACTTGGCCAGCTTTGACCCCTGCCAATGGCACAGTTCCTACGCGCGGGATAGACACCAAGCCGTTGCGGTCGATGACCACACGGGCATCAATATCGACCGAGCCCCAGCCCCGAACGACCAGCTGGTCACCCGCGCCCAAGGGGTAGTCTGGACTGACGGGCGCGCTGTCGATGGGTGCAAAAGGGTTGGAGCCACCAGCAGCCGCTGGGTTTTGTGGGGCTTGCGCGTTTTGTAATTGTTGTTGTCGCTGGCTTTGCTGCACATTGTCAAAAAAACTTTGACCATAGAGCGGCAGCTGTTGACCCGAGGTTTCAAGCACAAACTTTTGAAAAGCGTTGGGCTTGAGGGGCTCAAAAACTGGCAACTGACCAGCGGTGTTGCCAGATGCTGCAGGCGCCAAAGGGTCAGCCGGGCGAATAGAAGGCACGCCGCCAACCGACATGGCACCCAAACCAGCACCACCGGTGCCAAAGCCTGTTGCACCACCCCCACCTGCCGGCAGTTGTGGCACTTGTTGGGCCAAAGCAGCAGCGCACATCAGGCTGGCAAACGATGCCAACAGCACATTCAAACGGCAAGCAAGAACAGGGTGAGACATCAGCAAAGCATTCCTTCAAAAAACACTAGCCGCACTCACAAAACATGTGGCAAGTGTTTTTGTTAAATTAACATTCAATTGTAGCCGTGCATCAGCCCATGCCCTGCACAGCGCCAAAGCGGCGCTCGCGTTGGGCATACCAATCGAGCGCCAGCTGAAATTGCGCCACATCGAAGTCGGGCCAGAGCACGGGGGTGAAATACAACTCAGCGTAGGCGAGTTGCCACAGCATGAAGTTGCTGATGCGCGATTCGCCCCCGGTGCGAATCAGCAAATCGGGCTGAGGCTGGTCAGCCAAACACAGGTGAGCGCTCAAATTTTCTGCGTTGAGTGCTTGCAAAGGCTGAGTTGGGTTGGCCACTTGCCAGGCTTGCACGGCTTGCACGATGTCCCACTGGCCGCCATAGTTGGCCGCAATGTTGAGGGTGATGCCGGTGTTGTGCGCAGTGTCTGACTCGGCGGCTTTGATTTTGTCTTGCAGGGCCAAAGGGAACGCAGACATGTCGCCCACCACTTTCAGGCGCACTCCCTCGGTTTTCATGTCTTTGATTTCTTTTTCAAGATACTGAATGAACAAGCCCATGAGGGTGGAGACCTCGTCAGCGGGGCGTTTCCAGTTTTCGGTGCTGAAGGCAAACAGGGTGAGGTGCTTGATGTGCAGGTCTACACAGGCGGTGACCAGGCTGCGCACAATGGAGGCCCCTTTGGCATGACCCACAGTACGTGGCATGTGCCGCTGCTTGGCCCAACGACCATTGCCGTCCATGATGATGGCAACGTGTTGGGGTGTGGTGGCGGGCGTTTGGCTTGACACGGCTGCTAAGGGTAATGGGCTTTAGGTGTTGACCGACATGAGCGCCCCAAGCGCCATTTTGAGCTTGTGGGGTTGGCCCAGCAGGTCGACCAGCACCATGGCGCGCATTTCACCGTCGTGGGCTTGGTAGGTGGCCTCGAGGCCTTTCAAAGGGCCGTCCACGATCAGCACTTGCTCGCCTGGGGCGAACAATTTTTGCACCTCTGTAGGGGGCGCCTCGCGCAGCAAATGAATGAGTTCGGCCGGCACTTTGGCGGGGTGTGGGCCAAAGCTGACCAATTTGCTCACGCCCAGGGTGGAGCGAATGGGCGACCAGTTTTGCGAGGTTTCGTTGAGTTGAATGAACAGGTAGCGGCTGAACATGGGCTCAACCACTTTTTGCACTTTGCCACGCCTGATTTTTTCGACTTCTAAAAACGGCAAAAAGCACTCAAACCCTTGGTTTTGCAGGTTTTCGAGCGCTCTGTTTTCTTGTTTTGGCTTGGTGTGCACGGCATACCAAGCGCCTTCGCCTGTGGGGGTGGTCATTTGCTGCGAAGTATAACTTTGGGATGCATCCAATTGGAACGATAGACCTCTCGGCAAATTGGGAAATTGGGGTCAGATCCCGATTATTTTTCTCCTTTTTTGAGATCTCTATAAAAATTTTCATGCGGACCAACCATCAACAGCTTGATGGTTTGCGCATCTAAAACCCGATAAGCCAAGAGACAGTTCATGTTGGCCATTCTGAATTTGTAGACTTTCACGCCAGCTAAGTCGCCCACCTTGGTATCTGCCAATTCCGGTTGGATGACAATGGTTTTTACCGCCTTGTCTAAGTCTTGTTTCTGTTGACGGTGTAGCTTTTTGACCGTGCGATCAAAAGTGGGCGTAAAAAGAACACGCATCAGCCGAACTGGTACTCACCAACAGTCTCTTCTTGATCAGCAATCAAAATGTCTCGAATCACGCTGAACGGCAAGTCGGGATTATCAGCCGCGATTTTGCCAATTTGAGACCAGTATTCAATTTGTTTGGGCACCGAACGATGCTCGATGGCAGCATATCGCTTGGCGCTTTCGACCAGGGTTTCGGGTAGCTTGACATTGATTGCCATGGTTTATTGCCTCTGAAGAAGGATGGTCCAAATAGTTCCATTATGGACCCTATTAGACACAATGTAAACATGCGATGAGTTCCAGCGATTCGCTTGGCTTTTTGCGGGTGCAAGGCTACAGTAGCTCAATCAAGACAAGGAAAGTACGACCATGGCTAACAAAAACCCATTTTTTGACCCCGCAGCCACCGACAAAGTGAAGGAACAAGCCCAGCAAATTTGGTTGGCTGGTTTGGGGGCGTTTGCCAAAGCACAGCAGGACGGCACCAAGGCGTTTGAAAAGCTGGTGACCGATGGCATCACGATGCAGCGCAAGGTGCAAAGCACGGCCGAAGAAAAAATGGCCGAGGCCAGCCAAAAGGTCAGCCAAGCGGCGCACCAGTTCAACGAGCGTGCCACGGGGCAGTGGGACAAGCTAGAGCATATTTTTGAAGACCGCGTGTCAAAAGCACTGACGCGATTGGGCATACCCAGCGCGCAAGACATGGCGGCTTTGCATGCGCGCATTGCAGCGCTAGAGGCGCAGTTGGCAAAGGCAGCGAAGCCCGCTTCTGCTCCCGCAAAAAAAGTTGCGGCTAAGAAGGTTGCAGCTAAAAAATCGCCCGCCAAGAAAACCGCTGCTAAAAAATAAAGTGAGTAACTTAATTGGGATCTGACCCCAATTAATTCCAATGAATTGATATGGCAAAGAAGGCTCCTCGACGCACGGCTGAGCGGATTTTGGAGGTCACGTTAGACCTCTTCAACCGCTTTGGTGAGCCCAATGTATCCACCACGCTGATTTCGGCTGAGTTGAACATCAGCCCGGGCAATTTGTATTACCACTACCCTGCCAAAGATGAGCTGGTGAATGCGCTGTTCGGGCGTTATGAAACGGCTTTGCACGAACTGCTAGAGGCGGCACCTGGTGTGCGCGATGTGGAAGACGCTTGGTTTTTCATGCACACGCTGTTTGAGTTGGTGTGGCAGTACCGGTTTTTGTACCGCGACTTGAACGATTTGCTGAGCAAAAACCGTCGACTCGAAACGCATGTGAAAGACGCGTTGCTGCACAAAACCACCGCGTTTCGTGCATTGCTCGACGGCTTGAGCCACAGCAAAATTTTGCAGATGGATGCGTCACAACGCGAGATGAGCGCCACGCACATGGTGGTGATGTTGACCTGGTGGTTGAGCTACGAATATGTGCGCGATCCGCGCCATGCGCTCGAGCCGCAAAGCGCGCAACAGTCGTTGCTCAAAGGCGCCAAGCACGTGCTGGGCTTGTTGTCGCCCTTCACGGTGGCGGAGCACCGTGAACATTTGAATGGGCTGTTGGCGGCTTATTGATCAACCGTGAAAATGATCAGTTGTTAGAGCAGCCTGTTTTCACACTTCGATCAAGGTTAATGCGCTTTGGATTGCCATTGAGCAAGGTCGCCATAGACTCTTTCAACTCCAAAACCAAACCGGCGATGGCAGAACTTTTGAAGTCGTCGCTAGGGTTAGCGTTAGTCGCGTTTTGAAAAACGGTTGAAATAGGACGATAAACAGAAACAGGCACAACAATGCAAGGGTTGGCGTAGGCGGAACCATCGTAGGTCGCTCGGTTGACCGATCGAAACACAGTAGCTACCAACTCGCTTGAATACTTGATTTTGTCGGTGCCGCCAGACAGGTCTGCTCGGATACCCTCGGCGATAGCGCGCAAACCGACATCGCCATTGGATGATGTTGCGTGAATGAAGCTCATCATGTCGAGGAATCCGTTTTGGACTGCTTGCTTGGACATTTCCGCAAAAAATACGGCCCATACGCCACCCGCCTGGCCAATATCAATACCGCCTTGATCTAATTTGGCAGCAGTGATTCGCGTTGGCGGCAACAAAGGGTTGAGCTGATAGGCCGCTGAAAGCGATTTTGTACCGGTCCATCCAATCAAATAAATAGATTGGGCGTAAGCGGTAAGCATTTTTTGGTAGATGCTTTCCAAGCGCTCAGTTTCGTTGGCACCTTGCGCGGTCATAACTTCAGCCCCCTGACCAATACCCGCCAAAGCGGCCGCCATGTCTGTCACAGCTGTGACCCCAATCACAGCACCATCACCCACTCTCTTTGTCGCGGGAACAAGTGCATAAATTGGCTTGGCCCCCAAGCTCTGTAGCTTGCCTCTTCCCACATCGTAGTAGGTCAGAGATTTGCCTGGGTCATAGACCTTCACGACCATGGAGGATTGGAAACCATCTGGCAATTTCACATCCGCATATCCATCGCTGTTGACAGTTGCAGTAGCGATGATTTTCGTGGTTGCACCATCCAAGGGGTTGATCAGCTCAACTGTTGCACCCTGTGCAATTTGTCCCAGCATGGGTACCACGCGCAAAGTTGCTGGAACGGTGCTGGCTACAACATCCATATCGGCTTGGGAGAAAGTTGCACTTGTACGCGTAACAGTCACACTGGTTGACGAATTGGTTTGCTGAGGTGTAGTTTGCTGGGGTGTAGTTTGTTGAGGTGTAGTTTGCTGAAGCGCACTTTGCTTCGCAGTTACCAAGTTTTTACGAGTGGTTACGTCTGAATTGACAAAAGATTTTGCATTGGTCACAGCAGATAGGAACACAGCTGAAAAACCATCACCCTTGGCTACGTTTTTTTGAAATGTCAAAGCACTTGTCAGCGGATTGCTTTCTAAGGCATCCGTTAAAAACAGCGCTGAAAAACCGTCTAGCTCGGCGCTGTTTTGCATGTTGACTACATCCTGAGCGCTTGCCGCAACAATTTTGGGTGAGGCATAAATATCAGTGATGCCTGCCGCAGAAAGGACTTGAAGTAGGTCAGCAGCCTTTGCCTTGACAGCTTCGCTTGTTAGGTTCGCCTTTAGCGTGGCAAGCTGATTGGTATCTGTATCAAAGTTGGTCGGAATACTGAGCGATGCGGCAAGCGCGTTGGTGACCTTGTTGATGCCATAAACTTTCGAAGGCTCCAAGGAAGGAATGGGAGCCAACATCGCTTCAAGTCCACCGCTGTAAACATAAGGTTCCCAGGCAGATGTGCCCTCGTTGAAAAAGCACGCAGCATTTGCGGTGTCGCTGCAATAAGTGGCAGCGTTGTATCCATCAGGTTGCGGCAAAAGTGCGGCCTTCAGGATGACTGGTCCACCCGAGTAATTGGTCAACAAGACCGCGGCTTGACAATTTGATGAGCCCACTTTTCCGCTACCAATGTTAGAACCACTGGTAACGTCAAAAACCGTCACGTTCACATTTCGGAAACAACCCAAGGAAGGCTTGATCGCCAAAGTACTGACCACTTCTGGCGTACCGACGTCTTGGGTTGTATTTGAGCCACCCCCACCGCCACCGCCGCATGCTGACAGAAGCAAGACCAGGCTCGCGGATAGGAGAAAGTTTTTAGGTTGTTGACGAATCAAGACACGCTCTCCAAACCGGCAAAAACCGCTTTGTTGCCCTCTTTGAAGGTTGTGAGGTCATCGGTCACATAAGTGTCGGCTGACTGAACCTCTGCATAACGCTGTTGGGTCAAGGGATCTTCCTTGATGTCTAGGGTGTAGACCATATAGCTTGCGTTGGCGTCTATTCCTTCGATATAAGTTCTTTCGACAGCAAGGTAGAACTCGTCTTTGACTGACTCGCTGGTAGCGATGTATTTGATTTCGCTTTTGAGCTCACCGTTACCAAGTGGCGTTTTGAATTCAAAATCGATGGAACTTTGATTTTCCAAAAGAATGGGCACAAACTTGTCGCTGTCTTTGAGCGTGTCTTTCAGAAAGAAGTCATCGCCTGAAGAGCGAATTTCTTTAAAGCCTCGTAAAACCTTTGGATCTTCGATGGCAACACCAAAGTTTTGCACTTCTAAATCACCCAAAACCGCACCGTCTTTATCAACATCTTCTCCAAAGATGGCGGCCCAGCGATTAGGCGTGACGGAAGAGGCGTAATTCGAATCAATCACACCATTGGTGTCTACGGTATATAGCTTCCAGAGTAACGAATCCGACGATTGTTTAACACCACCGGTGTCAGTCCATTCAGAAGAAGTCTTTTCGCGAACCAATACTTTGTATGAATTAAGCACTTTGCTGGATGAAGCTCCCGTGGTGTAAACAGCCGTTCCTGCAAAAACTTCTTCGTGAATCGTCACTACGGTGTCATACCCATTTTGTTGCTCTTGATAGGTCAATGTTGAGCCAAGTGTGACGTTGTTGCCAGCGACATCCAGTACTGGCAGATTTTTATCAGCCAACATGACGTAAAGCCAGCCACTGGATGCGTCCACACCTGCTTTGACAGAACCCACGTCCTTGCTCAATTCTGCGCCCAGTTCAACTTGAGCTGCAACCGGTTTTGCCAAGGGGTACCCAATGGTTGTGTCACCCACTTCTAAGTTTTGATTCACCAAGATTTCTACCGACTTGACGGCATCTTGATCAAAGTGAAGTGTTTTGGCACGATCCAAAACAGCCTCCTCACCCGCTGCGTTGAGGTTGAAATGGTAAACATCCCAGCTAACGTCTTTGCTATCGCCAACACTAACTTCGTTCTTCACAGCGACTTTGATGGCAAATTTGCCGGCCCCAAGGTCTAACTTATCAGTGGCCACCACTTTAGCTGTTTGCCCTTCACGCGTGTATTCAATGGATGGGAAACCGCCATTTTTGTTGGTCAGCAATATTTGTTTGCCGCCCACTTGAGCGTACAACCCCATCACATCAGAACCCGACATTTGCCGGCCCAATATGGTATTGCCCGTATCGGTAGGCTCCGAAGTCAGAGAAACGGCTGCAACGCCGATTCCGGGCACACCGTCGAGCTCTTGGTCGAACTCGACTTCGTAACGATCGATGAACTTGGTGGTCTTGATGTTGTAGAGGTCAATGACGCCCTGCGTTGAGACGGTGTAAATTTCCCAGCTTGAAACGCTAGAACCCTCCTTATCAACCTTGACGAGGAGGTGGTAGCCCGTGACATCTCCGTTGACAACGATTTTAGAAACAGCATAGGGGCGGTACTTGATCATGACCCCACCCCAATCCACATCGCGCGTGAGAGAAGTTGGTGAACCATAGCGGTCAATGACAGGGGTTTTTTTCGTGCCATCGATCACATACAGGGTTTGGTCAGTTTTATCCATCTTTAAGAATGGATTTGATGTATCGGTTGACACATTTTGTAAGTCATCTGGATTTGGACCAATGAGGTTGTCGTTGTTCAAATCTTCACTGAACATGGTCTCAACAACTTTGGTGTTGCGCGTCCAAACGCTTGTACCCTCACTCCACAATTGGCGGCCAGTGCTATCCACTGTGATCACCTCCCAATTGGTATCACCACCGCCGCTCCATTTAGACTCGTACTGGAAAAGCACTTTGTAAACAGGCTTTCCGGCGTTATCAACCGACACTTGCTCGGCAGCAACCGCTGTGCGCGAATTAGATGATTCACCCCACGCGTATTTGTACTCCATCCAAGTTGAGTTTTTGATAGGTGTTGCTTGATTGGCATTGACGATGTAAAGCACCCGATCGTTGTCTCGATAGATACGCACACCGCTCGCATCTGAATGATCGGTATTGACAGGAGTGAGTTTGCTGATATCGATGCCCTTCACGCCATCACCATTGAGATCCAGGTCAAAGTCGATCTCGTAATCGGCAATGCTGACCCCCCACGAGGACTGCTCAACCCACTGGTTGGTGCTGGAATTCCAATAACCATAAAGCAGCTTGCCTGTGGCGCTGATATGCATCACATCCCATGATGTCTTGGTCTCGTGCTGGGTTCCATTCCATTGCGTCGACGTGTTCTTGAGTGCAAGAATCAGCACGTCGTCTTTTTGCTCGATGGCAACCGCTTCGCGTCGATTGACCCAGTCGCCAGAGGAGTAATCATATTCAAGCCAGCCGTCTTTGATGGCTTTGATTTTTTGATCCGCCGTTCCATACTGCGTGACAAAATAAAGTCCACCATCATCACTTCGTGCCAGGCGCACGCCAGTGCTGTCAGTCTCAACCATTTTTAGCTTGCTGAGATCAAGGCCAACAATACCATCGCCATTCAAATCTTGATCAAACAATTCTTCGTAGGCAGCAATGGATTTAGCTCCATAAACGGTCTCATCTGTCCATTGGTTATTGACATACTGACCGGTGGCAAGTCTCGCTGTGTCATCCAGTTTGTAGATATCCCAAGTGATTTGCGGCTTGCTGGTTGATGTTTGATAGTCCCAATAATTGGACGTATTTTTCAATGCCAACCAATACCCACCACCTTCGGCCTCTTCTACAGCCACGGCCTCTCGCTTATAGCCCCAGCCCGAGTCGTACTCAAGCCATGAAGTGCCCTTGATGTCAACAGCATCTGTAGCAGTGACGCCGTCGGCGGCCACAGTGACTACGTAGATCGCTTTGTCTTTGTCTCTGCCCAAACGCACACCGGTTGTATCGCGCGTGTCCCACACCAAAGTTTTGGGATCGATACCAACAAAACCATCGCCGTTGAAGTCTTCCTTGAAGATTTTTTCATAGGCGGTCAGCGAGCTCAGGTTGTACTGCGACTCATCGACCCACTTGTTCGCCGTTGAATCCCAATAACCCCAAGTAACTTTGCCAGTGGTGTCAATCTTGACAATGTCGTAACTGGTGGTTGATGTGGCGTTCTCCCCCCATTTGCTGGTTCGCTCCAAAGCGAGCCAATAGCCATTTCCTTTCTCGTCCGCTTGAACAGCAATGGCTTTTTTGGATTCTGAACTACCCCAACCCCAACTGTTGTTGTACTCTAGCCAACTGGCGTTTTTGATGTCCAACATCTCATCTTTGCTGTTGACGATGTATAAAGCTTTCGCGCTGTCTCTGCCCAATCTCTCACCGTTTGTGTCACGCGGCTCGAAAATCAAGTCTTCAAGTGAGACGCCCATCTTGCCATCACCATCTAAGTCTTGGCCAAATGTTGTCTCATAAGACTTGATGGAGGTAAGACCATACTCAGAATCATTCACCCACTGATTTTTGGTGCTATCCCAGTGCCCCCATGTGACTTTGGCGTCTTTGTCAAGATTGTAAATATCCCAAGTGACTTGTGGCTTCGACTGCCCGCCCCATTTACTCTCGCTTCTGAGCAATAACTTATAGCCAGTGATGTTTAGACCTTCACGAATAGCTATCACCGCAAAGGCTTCACGTTTGTTGTAGTTATCTGCGCCTTGATAGTAAGAATTCTCTAGCCAATCATTACCAGTGATGGCTTTGAAATTGGTAATTTTATTTTTGGCATCGACATCGACGATGTAGATGGCACCACCAGACTCTCGTGCTAACCGAATACCAGAGGTATCACTGCTGATCAGCTTCAAATTATCAAGGTTCAAACCTATGGTGCCATCACCATTGAGGTCTTGCGCAAAAAGCGATTCTTTGTCTGTGATGGACTTTAGGTTTTCTTGCGAATAGCTAAACAACAGCGCATTGTCAGGTAAGTTAGCTGATGGCGCGCCACTGCCAGGGGCATAGATGGCGCTGCCTGTACCCACAGGGTAACCAGCTATAGCGGTGCCACTCGAAGTGGCGACACTTGCAGTCGAGTCGTCGCTGAATATTTTTTCGAACGCCTCTACAGCACTCAAGCCATTGTTGAGACTGTTAGTGAATTCGGTTTTCGCAACTTGAATTTGCTTATCGATGGCTGCTTCGGTTAAGCCGTCCTCAGTAGCGACAACCTTTGCGGCTTTTGCAGCTTCATCAAATGCGGCCAGATTGGTTTTTCCAGCGGCGATGGCATCGGTGAATGCTTTGTATGCTGCTTCGTAAAGTGGGTCAGTGGTGATTTTCTGGACTTGAACAGGAATTTTGGGGTAAACCTTGTAAATCACCCAGCGGATATTCTCCACATAGTCTTTGTTGTCTGGGGACGATTCACGCTCCCGGACAGCGATTAAATACACGCGCTTGCCGGCGTCATCTACTGATTTGGTTGCACCGATCACTTCACTGGAGCGCTCAATTTTGTAATTGGCTTGTTTGGTCGAATCCCAATTGGTCCAAGCGTCTTTGCGGATCCATTGAGGGGAATCTCCACCCCATTGGTTGAGCACGGGCATAAAGCTTTTGTCGGTGAGATCGCTGTCTTTGACGAACACCCGCCCCTCACTGTCCACAGCCGCCACCACTGAGTCTGTGCTGTAAAACTCTTTCAGTTTGCTGGGACCTTCGATCTCTTTGGGTAGGGGCGTGCCCACCTGCTGGTCGCCATTGAGGTCTTGTTGGAATACAGATTCAATCGTTGAAATGCGGTTGACGTACAACGAATTGGGATCGAACTTACCGTCTGTGTTGACCAAAAAGATTTGCCAACTGACATTGGTGCTGTTGCTGACATTTTTTACCGCCACAAAGTAAGCTTCGTCGGTCAACTTCAAAGATGTACCAACCCCGCTGTTCATGACGGGTGACGTGTTGTTCTCACTGCCCCATGGAAACCAGGCATTATTTCCTGCTGCTGCTGTTTTGACGTTTTGCAAGCTGGTTTTGACCACGGCATAGGCAGTCTTACTCTCCCAACTTGTGCTGGTGGTCCATCTTGCGGCATTGCCTATCGCGTCAATGACCGGCTTGACCGAGTATGCGTTTTTGTTTCCAAGCAACGCATCGTTATCGCTCGCCGCTTCCATGATGAACACTTCACCTGCAGCGTTGGTTGCTATGACTGCTTTGGGCAGTTGGGCAGTGTTTGCTGGAATCAAATCGTCGACCCATTTGACAATGACTGGGTTGCCTTTTCCGATCTGCCCATCGTTGTTGAAGTCTCTGTCAAATTGTGTTTCCACATCGAAAAACTTCGACTTGTCATAGTTGTAATCTAGCCATTGGTTGTTGCGGAGTTCAATGGAATAGATCTGTCCGCTTTCGGTTTTGTTAAAGTGCAACGTATGGAGGGTGTAGCCGTTGACGGTTTCGGCTTGCACCCCCATCTTCTCAAAGCTCTTCGTTAACAAATAGGTATTGCGCACCGTGGTGCCTGACGCGTCCTTGCCCTCATGCTCAAAAATAGCCACAACGACGCTTCCTGCTTTTCGATTGGCAGAGTCTTCTTGCATTCGGGCAAACCAGATATCGTTGATACGATAAAGATTGGCGCTTTTAAGGTCACTGCTGTCCAAAACGTAATGCCGTCCATCAGAATCTTTGGCTACAAAATACTTTGAAGGCACATTGGGAACAACATCATTGGCCACTATGGTCAGCAGATCATTTCCTGCTTTTGTTGCGCCATCCCCATTGAGGTCTTGGTTGAAAAACTTTTCAATCCAAGACACAGGGGCTTCGCTCCACGTTTGCTGCGTGTTCGACAGATCATCACTCAATCGACTGACAGCGAACCGTTTATCGGTGAAGATTTTTTGATCGCCTTGCAGGTAGTAATTTCCCTCTCGATAGACGACAAAGACTGAATTACTCCAATCTTTTGGTGCAAACGTGATGTCGTAAGTATTGCCGTTGGTTGTCACGAAATTGACGGGTTTGTATGCGAGAAAACTGGCTGATGTATCCGTCAAGACTTGTTTGTTCAAAGTACGGTAGGCAGCCTCAAACACTTCGGCTTCAGAAATCCCTTTGTTGTTATCAAGGTTTAGCGTGTTCCACCAGTTGTTAAAGGCAAATGCTGTTTTGACAACTTGCTTGACT
>JACCEC010682648.1_pt1 | contig 12743 bp, 14 predicted proteins | sample 7450121 | NCBI WGS metagenome assembly JACCEC01 (sample SAMN15323455, study PRJNA562643) | freshwater metagenome | isolation source: river surface water | place: USA:Blue River Watershed | collected 2017-08-18 | reverse complement strand
GGTTTTCTCATGTGATCGAATTCAATAGTAGATTGGTTCCATGGTCCAGTATCAACTCTTGGGATTTCAAATTCACCACGTAAGGCTTGTGATCCAACTGGTTGATTTCTCATAGGAATAGATGATTGCATTCCGATGAATTGGGTGGATGATAAAAAGTTAATATTAGATAATTCGCTGGTTACAGGGGAATCTAATGGAAGAAGTTCGGCGGATTGAGTGATTTGGCTTGGAGCAGGAGCATCTACGGATTGGTATTGAGCACTTTGAACTGGTTCATTCGCAACAACTTCGGATGATTCGACGGCAGCACCAGGTTTTTCTTCGGAAAAACCGGCTTTCATAACGGTTTTACTTGAAGAATAGAACCATAAATATGCTAAAAGAGCAATAACTAAAACGACCATAACGTTTCGGGTGGTTAAGAATTTGGAAACCATGTTTTTGAAATTCATCGTATATAAAATGAATGATAAAATATTATGCGAAGAGTTCATCTTCGTCGTCGTCGCTATCAATTACTAGACCATGTGTTTTTTTAATGTTTTCAGCCTCTAAATACGCTAAAAGAGCCTCCTTCTTAGCCTTCTTAGCCTTTTCTTTCGCATCCCTGTAGAACTTATAATAAATCTCATCAGGCGATTTTAATTGAAATGTCGGAGGTTCATTTGCGATGTCCAATTTCCCTAAATCTTCTTCCTCTTCCTCTTCCTCATCTAACGCCACCAACTCGAATTCTTCTAAATCTTTCGACGCAGAAGATGTCGACACATCCGCCGCTTTTTCTTCAACCACTTTTTCATCCTCCACGTTTTCTTCAACCACTTTTTCATCCACATCAGCAGGTTCTACAATTTCATTTTCAACAAATGCTTCAGTTACTCCTAAAGATTCTGTCACAGAGGTATCATCCTCCACTTGAACATTTTCTACAGGGACATCTACAGGGACATCTACAGGAGCGGCAACAGGAGCGGCAACAGGAGCGGTAACAGTTTCTTCTAAATATTTGGTCACCGGCTTTTTAATTAGGCATTCTTTGTATATAGCGGTGGTGTTTAGCACCATCAATTGTTTTATTTCTATATCTACTTGAAAACTCCTGATTGAAAATCGCACCCCCTGTATTTCTAAAATACTCATAAACGACGTTTCATCCGTCACGTTTTCAAGTGGAACAGGTTTCTCAGATTCGTCGTAAATCAAAATATTCGGGTTACCTAATTTAGTATTGACATTTGTGCGCATCAGGTAATAAGCGCCTGATTTGTAAACTTTTACAATTTGCGTAAATGCGTTTTCAATATCGCTTTGTTCTAAATCATTTGAAAACCATTTTTCCCTTTTTTCGTAAATAATGGATTGGAGTCTGTTTTCTAAATGTTCGATCCACTGTAGAAAATCGCCGTTTACATTTTCATACACCAAGTCGCAATACATTTTCTTGCCGCTTTTTACAAATCCCTGTTTCGATTTAGCCTGAGGCGCCTGAATATACAATGGCGCGCCCTTGTAATGTATTTTAGTAAAATAGGTGCCGTTCATTAAATTCGTCGGCTGAGTCAATTGGATTTGACTAAATTCGAAATTGTCTAGTGGGTCGCAAATGTTCATTATACATTGAAATCCGCTTAAATTCGCGAATACATTAACGCAGTAACGCGTAAATCCCCTGTAGAAAAATATGGGAAAATGGATTAATGCAGAACAAAATAATTGAAAAGTGTCTAGAATTGCTGAAAAACGATGATGTCAAGCGGCAACTGAAGTTATTTGCCTCCCCTTTTATTGAAATGGTTCTACAAGAGATTTACCCGTATATTTATTTAGCGTGTATTTTCTTGGTTGTCACCTTTTTATTGAATTTAGCGACATTTATTCTACAGTTGCGGTCGTCGAGGGGGGTTAAGCCGTGGGAGGAATAGGGGTGTGTGGAAGATGATATTATATTTGCGCAATATATAATGAGTTCTAGAAGACAAAGACAATCTAAGAGACGTCAATCCAGACGCCAAAGACAATCCAGACGCCAAAGACAACGCCGTCAACAAGGAGGTTCCGCCGTATTCGGAACTGGCGCATCTGATTATGCCGGTGTTCCTAACCACGTAGAATTGACTTACGGTGCTGCCGGACAACAAACCACCAATGCCGCAGGGGTTATTCAACCATTACCTGTACAACAACCACAATCCGGCGGAAGAAGAAGAAGACAAGACGGAGGAAATATCATCACTGATGCTATTGTTCCAGTTGCCTTATTAGCCGCTACTTTGAAAAACAAAAAGGGTCACCGCAAATGAAATGGCTGCCACAAATGGCTGCCACAAATGGCTGCCACAAATGGCTGCCACAAATGAAAAATTGAATTCATTTTAATCACATTGGAGTGATTAAAATAAATATGCTTACCACATCGGATGTGTTAAATCGCGATTTAGTATCTTACCTATTTCTGGTAAATGATTATCTTTCTACGGGGAACACCGATTCGTTGTCCAGATTGAGTCTACTTAACTTGTCGAATTTAGAACACCATCCTATTTATATAATGTATACTGGTTACATTCGTATTCGCCCAGGAGAATTGACCGAAATAAACATCGAAGACAATGACACTGTAGAATGGATATTGGACGGTATATCTAAATGTATCGAACAAATCCAGTGCGACCACGAACATACACATCTCGACTACATCGAATGTTATAATCGCACAATACGTGTATCCTATTGTTTAGAATGTTACATAAATATTGAAGAATCATTCGAAACATGCGATATAAGCGGGTTGTCTATATAGTTCCGTAAATGGGGAACCCACACTTATAAATATTTGCCAATTGTATTTCCTTGTTTCCATCCTACAAATCCCTCAGTTACTTTACTTGGTGTTTCTTTTTTTTCATCCTTTTTTTCATATTTGGTTTCATCGTCTTTATGTTCATCGTCGTCTTCGGTCTTTTCAGACTCTTCAATATCTTCTTCTACAGTTTTCTTTATTTTGCTAGATTTGATATCCGAATTTACAATCACATTTGCCGCGTGACCGATTTCACTTAGAATTTCGAATCCTTCGCGAATACCTATTCTGCTACAGGAATAAATAGTTAAACTCCAGATGATAACTCCGAAAATTACAAATAACATAATCAGTTTAATAGAAAAGACCATACCAAATACAATAAATTTATCACTCAATTTCAATTCAAACATATATAATATAACTAAAAAATTAGATGGCTTTAATATGTCGGCGCCTTTGGCTGTCGGCTAGCGCCTTTGGCTGTCGGCTAACGCCTTCGTCGCCTTTTTTTCAGTCTGGGGAGAGCCCGTATATGAACACCGATCACCTCTTTCAAAAACGCCACCATAATAACCATCATTGTGCTAATTGCTACAAATTGAACAGTCAATGCTCCGGCTACTCCCCAGGATACTGGACTCAACCACAGTAGAGGAATCACTCCAGCCATTATATACAAAATCGACACGAATGATTGTCCCACCCCCGCAAGCAGTTTTCTAAATAACAAATGTAGACTATATAACGAATACGTGATTACACTAAACATTCCGCTAATTGCCCCCAACGACGCTTTTAACGCCTCCGTGACTTTCTGTAAAACCGGAATAGCGCGCGTTATTTGCCGCCAAATTGCTTCTACAATGCTAGACAACATCTTCTGTAAATATTCCGCTCCACGTAACGCCTCTCTCGACGCTTCTAAAGTCGATTTCACCCCCGTTTTTGTAACCCGAATAGTGGTTATAATCGGCGCCAATAAAGGCGCTAAAATATCGGACAGACCAATGTTCGTACATTCTCTAAAATTCGTTGCTCCAGCCTCTTTACCACGAATATACGACGCAAAAGGAATAATGTAGGGACGACATTTATACTTGTCCCAATTTTTATTTATCTCCGTCGTGTTATTGATTACATATAAAAATGACACCGCTAATAGAAATAATAATAAAATAAATATACTCAGAAATATAGTCCCACCGTAAATATCGTGGTATTCATAAGATAAAATAGATGCGGCTGCCGTCATAACAAATAAACATATTTTTTGTTATGAGACTTTTTGTATTATTAGGTAGCGTTCGTTGTTAGAGTCGACGCTATATTTTCTGTTACCTCGCCTATTTTTTCTCGGTTTGCGTAAATGAGCCACGATAATATGAGCATTCCAAATAAAAGCAAAACTATCGCGTAAACATAGAAGTTGTATACCGCAAACGTATCTTCTAACCGTTCCTTCGATGCGCTGGTCTCGTCGACGGTTTGGGCTAAATCAGATGTATACTGCGCATCTACAAGTTCTCCTGTAGCACTGGTTAACTCGTCAGATAACATTGTTTTTAGTGTGTTTATACAGGTTGTTGCTGTAGCAAAATATGTGGTTTCTTCGGAAACTATTTCGTCCAATTCTGCCTTAGTGTCGGTTACGTGCTTATCTGCTTCTTCTATTTGTTTATCTGTAGGATTATTACACGGTTTAGTTACATTCTCTCTTGTTTTCAACGCCGATTTGTATTCAGACATCGCCGAATCAAACATAGAATCATATCTACCTAATTGTATTTTATATTTGGAAACAGATGTTTCAATGTCACATGTATCCTCCATCATACATATTACATAAAAAAATAAATATACGACATTCATCCATCGGTGGGTCTGCGACCATCGGTGGGTCTGCGACCATCAGACGGGATTTCTAATCCATCGGTGGGATCTTTAATCCATCGCAACTCCTGACGGATGGATACATAATCGGTAATAATAAGATAATCCGCTAGTAGGACTTCTGCGTTGTATGCGACACACCTCCCCCGGACGTATAAATATAGCCAATGCTACTGGGTCAAATCTAGATATTTTCGGCAATACTTCTAAATTCCCATCCAATATATTGTATCTCTTCTTGAACTGGACCAATTCTTCAGCATCACTTAAAATCTCGTGTTTAGGAACAAGGACGTGGTCCAATATATTAAACTGTAGAGCATCTAAATGATGAATCACGATGAAAATACCTTCGTTCTCATACAGCGTTTTCAAATCCTCGATCACAGACCCCTTCGGAGCGTCTTTGATAACTATCACTAAAGTATCATCCTTTTTAGATAAAATATTGTCGCCGTATAAATACATTATCAATAACTGTAATGATTCGCCCTTAAACGCCTTATCCATGTCGAAATATTTCACATACATCTTGTTTTTCTCATTGCTGACAAACATATCTAATTGCTCATTTCGCATCATTATGTTTACAGTGCTCAAAGTGAAATTCGCATAGTTTTCTACATTGTATCCGGCAGTTTCCATCAAACTTACTAAAGTTTTTCTGGATTTATAAACCTTTTTAAGTAGTTCGCTTGTAATTTCCGACATATATTCTTCTTAAATAATAATAATATGTTTATGTCCGGAAACACCCCGGAAATTTCAATTTTCTCGATTACATAAAATTTTGCTGTAAAATCTCATTTTTCGTTTTTACTAAAGAAGCGGTCTTTTTTTTCATCTGTAGAGAACCCGATAAAGAACTGATCGATTTCTGATTAATCGAAAAATCCGCGGAGTCGTGGTGTATTTCCGGCATAATATGTGTCAGTGGCTTATCTACAACCATATACATATCATTTGTCCCCAACAATTTACGGTATTCCTGTATAGATAAATTGCCGTAATACCTGTCCAGCAAATAATATGGCGACGGCGCCGGTTTTATGTTCTTACTGTAGCCAAATATCTTGCCATACAAGTGGTTCAATATATGATACCTTTCAAACTTAGTAGATGAATCTACAGGTTCATTCATTAAATACGAGACCGCACATTCTGGTGTACAAAAACAACCGTAGACGTGATAACTCTTGTTCAAATAATATTTCGGCAAATATACTGGCGGATTATTGAAATCGCACGTACACCAAAAACACGCCGGCTTCTTATCCACTACCTGATTCCTATGTAGAGACTTCTCCAATTGTTTCAACTTCGCCCAGATTTCTTTCAGTTCAACCCCCGTTTCATCAGGTTGCTGTTGCTGTTGCTGAGGCTGTTGATGCGACATATATTCCTCCTGCTCTTTCTTGTAATCGGCGGCGTTAAATACCGACTCGTCGTAAAATGGCTCTACTTGTTCTATTACAGGATTATACGCAATATTGGTGATCGTGTTCGAATATTGCTCGTCCAAATCCTGACGCGAACAACACAAATGGAGAATGACGTTTTGAATAGGCTCTTCTTTAGGTTTCAGCAAATCATTTTCACTGATGAGTTTTTTCGAACGCTTGCTTGTTTTTGAAGATGTTTCTTTTTTCGCTGGAGGCATTTTTATATATGAGAAACGAAATATGTTTATGTCCTTCGCAGTAATTTGTCGCAAATGTAGTGAATATAAATATCCTGATTACAGTCGATAATATGATACACTGTTTCAATCTCCGTCAATAATTGTGCGTTTACAGGCATTTTGCGCAAAACGTAATTGAACACATTTTTTACAATCGTCTTTTTGTCCATATTATGCGTAATACTCAATTCCGTCAGTTTCGCATTTATATTTTCTTCCGTGAATATCGATTCCAGTAATTCATCGTCTACTAGGTTAAACTGGAAATCGTCCAAATCCTGATTCGACTGCATGAAATTAATCATACTTCGTATATCTGACCCGAACACTTTTTGAATACTGTATATGGTCTTATCCGACAACCCCAGATTTTCGTTTACAGATATTTTTCTGAGGTAATTGACTATTTCGTCCTCCGGCAATTTATTGAACCTGATTTTCACGAAATTGTGTTGAATCTCGTCGATTCTACTAATATAATTACAAATTAAACAGTAGCGCACATCCGTCGACGAGGTTTTCATCAGGAAACCTAATGCTTGTTGCGCGTTTTTCGTCATATAATCGACCTCGTCCAGTATGACGAACTTGAGTCCTTTACTGAAAAGCGATTTCGTATTTACAAATGAATGTATCTGATTACGTATGACGTCTATACCCCTTTCATCTGACGCGTTCAAATGTATAATCATTTCCGGCGATGATTGATAATTACGAATTAAATTAATAATAGTCGTCGTTTTGCCAGTTCCTGGAGGTCCGTAAAACAGTAAATTCGGAAAATAATTCATCGATACCACATTTTCTAATATTCTACGGTTCATTTTGTCAAGCACTATATCATCGAAACATAATGGACGATACTTCTCTACCCAGGGAATCGAATTATCCATACAGTGTATTCGCGACATTTGTTTATGCCGGCGAACATTTCAATACACCCTACTGTAAAATCCAAAATAAAAAAACAGGTGTGCCCTGATATTCATCGTGCCAGGTTTTTCATCGTGCCAGGTTTTTCATCGTGCCAGGTTTTTCATCGTGCCAGGTTTTTCATCGTGCCAGGTTTTTCATCGCCTCGCACGACGCCAGTTGCTCCGCCTTCCTCTTGATTTTATGTTTTCCTTCACCTAACATCACAAACACGTGCCCGTATTTTTCAACGGATTCGTGTATTTTCTGAAACGACCCTCCGTATTTAGAAATATGAATGGCGTTTACAGGGGTTAGCGTGTGTAGTTGTCGCCCGATTCTTAAATACACTCCTGTGTGATACCCTTCTTCGTCACTGTAGCCTAATTCAATATAATCAGGAGTTATTTTGAATTCTTTCTGTATTTTCACCTGTAGAAGATTCTTATAATTGTCGTCGTGTTGGATAATATTAGTCCAATTTACGTGTTGTTCGAACACGTTCTCGACAAATATTTGCGCTACTTGGAAACCGGGACCAATACGAGGTGAGTCGATGTCTTCTATGCTCATTTCGGATTTGTTGAAATCTAGGAAAATGGCGCCTAGGAAGGCTTCAAATAAGCAGCCGAGTTTAGCAACATTGTGTCGCATATTTCGTTCTTCGGCGTTTTTACTGATTATAAACCATTTGTTCAATCCGATTTCTTTAGCGATTTGTCCGATGGATTCGTTTTTGACTAATGCGATTTTCTTTTCGGTCATAAAGCCTTCATCTTCTTTAGGAAACCGTTTGTATAAATGTAGTTTAGTAATACATTCTAGAACCCCGTCGCCCAAATATTCCAGCCGTTCATTCGATTTAGAACTCAATGGCATACAATCCACCGGGCAAGGCGCTACAATATAATCCTGTAGTTGGGTCATAGGTCGTTTTACGTAGGTCTCGTGAATAAACGCGCGGCGGTAAAGTTCGAAATTGTTGATTTTAGGAACGACGCCGTATTTAGACAAAATGCGTTTAACGTCTTCAGGCGTAATTTCTTTATTTAGGGGATTAAATGGGTCGTAAATAAGTTGTTCTGTATCTGACATTTTATGGTTGTATATACGGCGGAGGAGAGTTCCAATTTCAATTTTCAGGCGACCCGACGAAGGCGACCCGAAAAAGGCTTCACGGTCGCCTTCTTCAAGGAAGGCTTGGAAAAAATATTGGTTGTATATATATTACAATGCAATACGGAAGAGCCAAACGCATCAGTTCAATTATTAATTCCAACCAAGGTGGCGGATCTAAAAAAGCCGGTTTACCATTTATGGTTGGTCGTATTACCAATACATCCATCGCTATCGACCAAAGCGGATCCGATGGAATTCTTAAATTCGCCTTACTCCCTGTAAGCACTCGTTCATTCAATAACGGTATCGGACATATTTCTGGTTACAGATATAATAGACGTTAAACCAGTATATTCATTCATTAATATATTCAGATTCCCACAATCTGAATATATGTCTACCATTCTAAATCGACCACTACTGGGTAATGGTCCGAATTGTATTTGCCACAATATTCGTCGTAGCCGTGATAAAAAAACGCGTCGACGATGACATCAAATATTCCGGCGGTGACCAATATGTGATCGATCACCGAGAATTCGTCGAGGGTCGAAACGCAATTAACGTCCGCGTCCCACCAATCACTATATCTAGCCGACTTCTCAATCATTTCTTGTACAGTGTATAATCCAGCAGATGTCAGCATTTCCAATACTTTCGATGTAGGAACGTGGTCATTTACATCCAACACTTTCCCGTCGTAGTCATTGAAATCGCCGATGACTATTATTTCATAGCCTTTCACCAAATACTCATCCACAATATTTAGGAGAACCGTCGCCTGCGCCTCCCTTTCAGCGCACCTCATCGGATCAGTAGGATACGCCAACAAATGCGCGCCTATTAACACGAATTTAGACGAAAATTCGACGATTTGATGTTTACTGACACCCGATGTTCCTGGCGAGCCCGTATACCCGCAATTCGACCCTGGAATCGGGTATGCGACACGTTCTAAACTCGCATTGATGTTTTTTACAGGGTCCACTTTAGTAAGTATTCCTACATTTTGCCCAGTGCTCGTATCCGTCCCCTTTTTCAAATACGGGACTAATCCGGACCCATTTAGTTTATCCGATAAAATAGATAATTCGTCGCACCCCTCCACTTCGCATAAATGAACAATGTCCGGATTCAGTTTAGCAATAATATCCGCTACAGTGTTCAAATGGATATTTGCCTCGCTACTATTTACCCACGTACACCCTGTTCCAGGACAATTCGAATTGGCGTAGTAGTCGATAAATAACCATTCGACATTATACTGAACAACTCTCAATTTGTTCTTGTGCTTTCGCCGGTCTCCTTGTAATGGTGGCGCCAAATAACATTCCGAATCGGATAACACTGTAGAAAGAAATCCGACAAATAATAACCAAATCCACCCCCGCATTTGTATATACACATTCAGATTCTGTTTAAACCGTTGAAGAATAAAATGGGAAAGTCCCATTTTAGAAATAAAAAGACTGTAAGGCTTTTTATTTCACTTTGTTGACGAGGCTTCGCCTCGACAAATAGAAATCTTCATTGGTTTATATCTTTGATGTTAAAGTCTCGGTTAGAGTCCCGGTTAGAGTCCCGTAAAAAATTGAAATAGGATAATAAATAAAGATAAACAAAGTATATATACCAATGTATAGCGGATATGACGATGATGATGACGAACGCAACAGTTCTTTCTACGGGGGAGATGATGGAGAAGGTGATGTAGAAGAAGATGTGTTTGAAGAAGAAGACAGGTTAAGCGATGACGACGACGGCGACGAAGAGAATTTACAGAAACTGAATCGCCAAATGAGAAATGAATATGTCGATGTGTATCATCCAGAACATCGAACTCACAATTACGAGGAAATTCTGGATATGACCAGGATCGTCCGCGACAAGAATGGCAACATTGTAGACGAGTTTCATCGAACAGTGCCTATATTGTCCAAATACGAAAAGACGCGTCTACTTGGTTTGAGGGCGAAACAAATTAGCGAAGGTGCGCAAATATTTGTCGAGGTAGACGACAAAATCGTCGATGGTTACTTGATCGCGTTGAAAGAATTGGAGATGAAAAAGATGCCATTTATTATTCGCCGCCCTATTCCAGGAGGAGGAAGCGAATACTGGAGACTAGCCGATTTAGAAATCGTATAATGTGGGCGGTGTGTCACAAATTGTTTAGTCTTTTTTTGTGGGGGTAATATAATGATGAGATTAGGCAAATTGATGAAAAGCGTCGCGTTTACTTTAGTAAAACAAGTAAAACATTATAAAATTGCGTTGATGGTGATTGCCGTCATTCTTCTTTTCTGGTGGTTCAATACACGTGAAGGATTTGCTACAGAGGAAGAGGAGGAGGAACCAGAAGAAGTCAATGAAGAAGACGTCAAAGCGGAAGAAAATGAGGCGATGACTACTTTGAATACAAGTAAAACCGACGGAAATGACGACGAAGACGATGACGTTTATGCGAAAAAAGTGGGTGCCGCTCGCGTAGATTATGCCGCCAATCGCGATGTCGCCTACAAGAATATTCAGAAATCATTAGGAAAAGACGGAGTCAATAAATTGGCGAAGGAAACTAAGAATTTAATGGACCAGCAAAAACAGTTGTTGGAAAGTATGAAGACATTAGAACCAATGGTCGCCAACGCCAAAGATTTAATGAAAACCATCGATTTCGACGGAATGAAGAATATGATTTCCAATTTCACTACAATGAACAAATAATATCACTAACCAATATATATGAAAAAGTGTCCCCCAGGAGTTATTTGTTTTGAAACCGCCGCCCTATTTGGCGTGATAATTATTATATTACTTGGAATCATTTTCTACTTTTATACTTTGAAAACAACTCCGAAACAGCATCATCGTCCTATTCCGCCATTTGGTTTAGCAACACGAACCATCGCGTATCCAGATGTAGGTGATGTCTACAGGGACCCGTATGTTCCTCCATTGAAAGACGATTCTGTAAGAAGACCTCCTTATGAAATGAGTGGAATCCCTGTGAATGTAAGAACTCACGGAGTTGATACAGAATACCGCCAAGTAGGATTATTGACCCGCTCAGACGGTTCTGAAACGATTCTACCATTGATGGGACGTCCATTATATCCAGGTAGAGACAAATGGCAGTATTATACAATGAGCGACAAAAACAATATTGTGAAATTGCCTGTCAGCAATCTCGGCAAAAGTTGTACTGGCGAATACGGATGCGATTCTATCAGCACCGGTGACGGCATCCACGTAGAAGGATACAATTCGCCTTTTAAGGTGACAATGTATGACAACGCTACATTGAGATACATCTAAAACGTCGATGTCAAATATATTGCGAAATGCGTTTTTCGCAATATAAATTATGAGCGAATTTTCCCGTCCAAAAAAAGTAGCCTTCCTATTTTTAACCATCGAGAATCCGAATTTCCCTGAAATCTGGGAAAAATATTTTAGAGGACACGAAGACAAATATTCCATATACGTTCACCCAAAACATCCGGCGAAATTTACAATGTCTCCATCCTGGAAAGTCATCGATACCCACGTAGAAACCGCTTGGGGACAAATCACTGGCGCCTATTTCGAATTATTCAAAGAAGCGATGAAAGACCCGGAAAATGTCAAATTCGTCACTATTAGCGAATCCTGTCTCCCATTACGCAATTTCGATGAATTCTACAGTTTTCTAATGCGCGGCGACGTTCGCACTTCTTATATCCGTTTTTTCGACAAAATCAGCGGCTATGATATTGGAGCGCGTATTCAAACAAGACCCGGATACAAGACTATGGGCAAATTTGTAAAACATTATGCCAGATTTTGCGTTTCGAGATACCATCTCGAAAAACTGTTCAAATGCTCCGAATCCGCATTTACGTTCTTCAAAGAAATGCCGATTGGCGACGAATTTTTCTGGACAATGATACATCCGACCCCTGGACAAGACTATATCCAAAACTACGAAATCACGTTTGATAATTGGGACTACGTCGAAAACCAGAAACGCGACATTAAACAGAAAAAAAAGAATTTGTATTCAATCATCGATTCATCTACAGAAACCGAATACAATAAAACTGTAGCGGAAACAGAACTGAAAACGCTCGACGCCGAATTTAACCGTATTGCCGCGAATCCATGGTCCTATAAAACCGTCAGCCCCGAAGATATTCAATTAGCACAACGGTCCAACAGTTTTTTCTGGCGCAAATTCCCTGTAGAATCAAATATTGCGGATTTCTACAGGGACCGGGGATACCTATTGAATGAACGAGGACCTAGCGGTAACCGTGGACCTAGAAACGACCACACATTTCATCGTAAGACTACTGG
>JACCEC012611104.1_pt1 | contig 12748 bp, 9 predicted proteins | sample 7450121 | NCBI WGS metagenome assembly JACCEC01 (sample SAMN15323455, study PRJNA562643) | freshwater metagenome | isolation source: river surface water | place: USA:Blue River Watershed | collected 2017-08-18 | reverse complement strand
GAAGCGTCCCTTGTGTCGTTGATGCCTGCGGGGTTGATCAACACCTGTCATCCGGACGAGGTCGCCGACCTGCTTGCGTGGTTGCAATCAGGTTCGAAGTGATTCGAGCGGAAAGGGTTTTATGGCTTGGAGAAAACTATTTTGCGGCGTTGGGCTGGCTCTGGTTGCTGGGGGCGATTCGGTGTTAGCGGAGGATCTTGTTGTTCCTGAGGGATTTATTGCGCTGTTTAACGGGCGTGATTTGTCGGGATGGAAGGAGAATCGGCAGGATCCGGTGCATTGGACGGTGAAGGGGGGAGTGCTTGAGTACGATGGGAAGGGGGGGAATCTCTTTCACACGCAGGAGTTTTCGAACTTTGTGTTGTTGGTGGATTGGCGGGTGGAGAACAACGGGAACAGCGGGGTATTTTTGAGGGGTGGGGCGACGCAGGTTGAGATTAACGATGCGGATAAGGCTCCGCGGCCTCTTTGGAATGGCACCTCGGGAGGCCTGTACCCGCATCTTCCGCCTCTGAAGCGGGCGGCGCGCGTGGCGGGAGAATGGAATCATTATGAGATTCGCGTGGAGAAGGGGGTGATCACGGTCTTGTTGAACGGGGAGCGCACGGTAGATGGTTACGAGATGCAGTGGGGATCTCGTGTGCGTGGGGGAGTTGGTTTCCAGCATCACGGCACTCCGCTTTACGTTCGAAACGTGTTCATTAAGGAGTTGGCGGATTGAAGGTTTTCTTATGTGGAGGCGTTTGGTTAGTTGGGTGGGATGGACAAATCTGAAGTTGAAGCAGCGGGTGCCGAGTTGGGGTCGGATAAGGCCTTGAATGTGGGCATTTCGTTCGCGGTGGCGATTGCGGGAACGTTCATGGCGTTGTGTGAGGTGAAGTCGGGAAACGTGGCCCAGGCGATTGAGAATGCCCAGTCTCAGCGACTGAACGAGTGGTCGTATTTTCAAGCAAAGAGCACTAAGCAGAGTGTAGCGGAAGGTGCTTTGGATCAGCTTGTTTCTTTGCGATCGGTTTCCGGATCGGCGGATTTGGAGGCGTTGAAACTATTGGACGGCAGGATTTTGGATTTGAAGGGAAAGATTGACCGGTACGAGCGGGAGAAGGGAGAGATTCAGGTGAAGGCGAAGAAGTCGGAGGACGATTACATTCGCTTCAGCGAGATTGATGATCAGTTTGATGCGTCGGCCGCTGCGATGTCAGTGGGGATTGCGCTCAGCGGGGTGTCGGCGTTGGTGAGCAGTCGGCGTTTGTTCGTTGGTGCGGTGGTGTTTTTGGCGCTTGGGATTGCTTTGGGTGTGGCTGGATTTCTCGGGGTAAAGCTCACATTGCCTTTCTTAGGTGATTGGTTGGCTGCGTGAGGCTTAAGTCCGTTGCGTTGAGGGGCGTTGGGACATTGTCGTCAGGTCACGATATTTCAGAGCGGCCAAAAACCGGTGAAAAGTCGACGATTCGCTTGATTCCGTCTGGGCTTCGTAGTTCAATCCTCGTCCCGCTTCCGAGCGGGATGCACCCGTAGCTCAATTGGATAGAGCATTTGACTACGGATCAAAAGGTTTGAGGTTCGAGTCCTCACGGGTGCGCCACTGCTAGCTGGATTTTTTGGGTCTACGCCAAAGTTTGGGGAGGGTTGGGTTGCTGGTTGAGGTTTGTGAGGTTTGATTGGGGTGGTTGATTCTGGGGGGGGAACGGAGTGGTTAACTGCGGGAATCGATGACTCGGAGGCGGTAGTTTTGGGTGCCTTGTCGGGTCTGGGGCAACGAGGGGGGCGTTCCGAGTTGGGAAAAAGGCCTCGCGCATCGGGACGCTTCGAAAGCAAGATGCAGAATGATTTTGAGTGACCGGAATATTCGAGAACTGTCCGCGGGGGGGATGATTTCTCCGTTTGAATCCCAACTGGTTCGGTATGCTGGGGATGGAAGGGCGGTGCTTTCGTTTGGTCCGTCCAGTTACGGGTACGATTTACGGTTATCTTCACGCGAGTTCCTGATTTTCCGGCATGTTCCTGGGACGGTGGTGGATCCCAAAGATTTTAATCCACGTAATCTTGAATCGACTCCTTTGCAGGAGGATGCCTCAGGGCGCTACTTCATCTTGCCGGCGCGCAGTTACGGGTTGGGGGTTGCTGTGGAGCAGTTGCATTTGCCGCCGAATGTGACGGCAATTTGCGTGGGAAAAAGCACCTACGCACGGTGTGGCATCATTGCGAACGTGACTCCTGCGGAGGCCGGGTGGAAGGGGCACTTGACGCTTGAGTTCTCCAATAGCAGCGCGGCCGATTGCCGGATTTATGCGGATGAAGGGGTTGTTCAGATGCTATTTTTCCGAGGTGAGCCGTGTGAGACCTCATACCGCACACGTAAGGGGAAATATCAGGGTCAGCGTCAACGGGTAACGCTCCCGAAGGTGTAGGTGGGCGTTGGAGTCGACGGTCTACCCGAGCGGGTTTTCGCGCCAATCGTGTTTGGGGTATTTTCTGGACAGTTCGGCTCGGATTTTTGGGTAACTTTCCCTCCAGAACGTGGTGAGGTCTCGGGTGATTTGGATGGGACGCTGGCTGGGGGCGAGCACCTGAATCACCAAGGGGATGCGGTTGTTGGCAATGCGTAGTTCACCCTTCACTCCGAAGAGGTCTTGAATGCGGACCGCGACGGAAGGGGTATTTGGGCCGCTGTACTGGATTTTGAACTTTCGCCCGTTCGGCATTTCCAACCGTTCTGGAAACAGCTGTTCCATGGTGTGGTTCTGGGCTGCGGACAACCATGTGCGGAGGGTGGGCCAGACATCACGCTCCTTAATCTCACGGTAGGAGGTGGCTCCGAAGCAGATTTGCTCGATGAGGGCGGTGCGATCTTCGGGCGTTATGGCGGGAATCTGCCATTCGGGGAACTGGTCCGCGGCAAGGTTTACCCGCTGGATCCAGGCTTCGACTGCATCATCCCATGCCTTCATGACGCAGCGCCCTGATTCGACTTCGATGGCGAGTAGCCTTGCAGCCTCGTTTTCAGGGACGGCGTCTGAGTCCTTGCTGCGGAGCGTAAGGTCGATGAAGCGTGTCTCGCGACGAGCAATCACGCGTCGCTGCGTGGAATCAAACAGTGCCTGCGTCGTTTCCATGAGGTGACCGGGAAACATCTCTCGCAGCCATTCCTCTTCGATGAGGGTGACCATTCCGAGCAGCACTTCTCGATCGGCCGCGCGAGTTTCGGTTTCACGAATTTCGCTCGCGATGAACAATCCCGTTGGCTCGACGGAGCTTTCTTTAGACAACGTTCCGCGTCGGTTATGGACGAGATGACAACGGCGAATGTTTGGGTCGTTGCGGATGCCGACTTGGTCGGGAAAAGCGGCGAGCAGACAGCGGGGGATGGATTGAGTGGAGTTAGTCGTTTTGCCTGTTGAGAGTCCTTCGTTTGATGCCAGTTGCAAAAACTGTTTTGCCAGTGCTGAAGCTTCCCTCGCGGCACCTGCATGGATGCCGAGTGGGCGTAATGTGCTGATGTCGAATCGGTGTTGCTCCGCAAACCGCAGTGCGCGTAGTTGGTAAAGAAGGTCGGACTGCGTTTCTTCCCCTAGAGTGGAATCACGCAACCGTTCAACATCGCGGGGTAGGCCGCGTTGCAGAAGGGGCCTGCCTTGGGTTAGGGCGGCGATGGCTGCTGCGTCCGGTACGCATGAAAGGTCAGCCGCCGTGAGAAGAAGCTTTGCGTACCGGGGGTGAACGGGGAACGGGAGCATGCGGCGTCCGGTCTCTGACAGGGATCCGTCAGACTCCAGAGCCGCGAGGTCGGAAAGTAGGCGGACCGCATTATCGAGCGCCTTGGGATCGGGCGGCTCAATCCAGCGGAACGTGCTGGGATCGTTGAAACCCGCTGCCTTGAGATTGAGAAGCACTTCTGCCAGATCGAGACGGCGTATTTCCGGTAGTTCACGAGGGGCACGCTGATCGTGATCGCGTTCGGTCCAGAGGCGGATGCACGTTCCAGCTGCTGTTCGGCCTGCGCGGCCAGCGCGTTGGTCGGATGCTGCGCGACTGATTCGTTCGACATACAGGGTATTGATGCCTCGGTACGGGTCGAATCGAGCGATGCGGGCCAGACCCGAATCAATGACCCAGCGGACTCCGTCGATGGTGAGAGAGGTTTCGGCGACGTTGGTTGAGACGATGATTTTCCTGCGGGCATTTGGGTTGACCGCCGCATCTTGAATGTCTGGCGGGAGTTCTCCGTGGAGGGGAAGGATCACGCATCCTTTCGCTGCGGATGAGTGGGAAAGCGCTTCAATAGTTCGATTGATTTCGTAGGAACCGGGCATGAAGACGAGGACGTCGCCTGACTGGCTTCCTGCGTATTCCTCGAACGCTCGGGCTGCCATGTCCCAGATGGGGACTTCCGCGCGAGTGGAGGACAGGTAACGGATGTCGACGGGGAACATTCTTCCGTCGGATTGCAGCACGCGGCAGGGGGCGAGGTAGTTTTCGAGGGTTTTCGTGTCGAGCGTGGCCGACATCACCACGAGTTTGAGGTCCGGGCGCAGGTCGTCCTGAAGTGCGACGGCACGGGCTAGGGAGATGTCGCCGTGGAGGTGGCGCTCATGAAACTCGTCAAACACAATGCAGCCAACGCCTTCAAGAAAAGGATCAGAGAGCATCATTCGGAGGAGGATACCTTCGGTGATGAACCGGATGCGGGTGCGTTCGGAGGCGACACGATCCATCCGTATTTGGTAACCGACTTCGTCGCCTAGGTGCTGGCGGCGTTCGGAGGCGACGCGTTGTGCGAGCATTCGAGTCGGCAGGCGACGCGGTTGGAGGACGAGGATTTCTCCGGTTCCGGCGAGATGATCATCCAGAATGAATTGGGGAATCTGCGTGGATTTTCCGGACCCGGTGGGGGCTTGCAGGATGACTCTGGAATGAGAGGTAAGGGTTTCGCGGAAAGCGTCGCGGAGTTCGTGGATGGGGAGTGAGTCGGGTGACATGGGAGAGGGTGGCGCAGCTGGGCTGTGCGGATGACAAGGGAGCGAGTTCGTGATGGTATAAGGGGATTATCTCCCCTCATGAAGACACGAATTCTCTCAGTATTGGCGTTGATGGTTGCGGTGTTGCCGTTGCGCGGGTTGGGCGCGGAGCGACCTGCGGCGCTGAAGGTGTTGATGGTCTGCGGTGGTTGCTGCCACGACTACACTGTTCAGAAGAAGCTCATATCGGAGGGGGTTGCGAAGCGGATTAACGCGACGTTCACGATTCGGCATGACGACGCGAAGGAGGCTGCGACACGCGAGCACAAGGCTTCGGTTTACGCCAGCGCAGATTGGGCGAAGGGCTACGATTTAGTGCTGCATTCTGAGTGTTACGGGGCTGTGAAGGAGGTGGATTTCCTTGAACGGATTACGGCTCCTCACAAGGCCGGATTACCCGCGGTTTTTTTGCATTGCTCGATGCACAGTTACCGGATGTCGGAGGCTGCGGACCAATGGCGAGAGCTGATTGGCGTAAAAAGCACGAGTCACGAGAAGTACCGTCCCCTGACCGTTCGGTTGTTGCAGGCGACTCACCCCATCATGCGCGGGTTCCCGGACGGTTGGATCACGCCGAAGGGGGATGAGTTGTACAAGGTAGAGAAGTTTCATGATACGGCGACCGCACTCGCGAAGGCGTATGGAGAGGACACCAAGCAGGAGCATCCGATTGTGTGGGTGAATCAGAATGGAAAAATACGTTCGTTCTCAACCACGCTGGGGCACGGCAACGAAGTGGTTGAGACGAAGGAGTATCTCGATTTGGTGGCGCGCGGTATTTTGTGGGTGAGCGGTAAGTTGAAAGAAGATGGGACTCCGGCGGAGGGGTTTGGTCCGGCGAATCCCTGACGTGGGATGCTATTAGCGTTTCATAAGCCTTACGGCGTGCTCTCTCAGTTTACGCCGGAACCGGGTAGCCGGTGGAAAACTCTTGCGGAGTTTGGTTTTCCTCAAAGGGTTTATCCGATTGGACGATTGGATGCAGATTCTGAGGGGCTTCTGCTTTTGTCGGATGAGGGGCGTTTGAATGCGGAGTTGTTGCATCCTGAGCGTGGGCACTGGCGCGAGTACCACGCGTTAGTGGAGCGTGAACCGGACGCGGTTGCGATGGCGACGCTGTGTTCTGGGGTGGTTCTCGCGGGGAGAAGGACGCTGCCTTGCGAGGCGATGGTTCTGGACCCTCAGCCGGACCATGCTCCGCGGGTCCCTCCCGTTCGGGTGAGGAAGACCGTGGCGGATTGGTGGATTTCGCTCCGATTAAGGGAGGGAAAGTATCATCAGGTTCGCAAGATGACTGCATGCGTTGGGCATCCGACGTTGCGACTCATTCGGACGGCGATTGGTGGTATTCGAGTGTCGGCATTGGGACTCGCCGCTGGGCAGTGGCGAGAGATGCATGCTTCTGAACGGGCGCTGTTGTTGAGTGGCAGTTGAGATTATCGGGCGAACGCGGTTGGCGAGGCAGCCCCCTGTTGGTGTTGTTGTGGGATTCATCGTTGGAGGCGGGGGCGGGAATCGAACCCGCGATAGAGCTTTTGCAGAGCTCGGCCTTACCACTTGGCGACCCCGCCGAATGCCACAGGGCGAGGAGTAAACTTCACATGGCACCGATGGTCAAGCACTGCAGTATCTGTGTTTGAACGATGCGACACGGTTGAATACTGCGATTAACTCAATCGTCGACAGAGGAATGTCAGAGCCTGCGACAGCTGAAACGAGAGGGGCCTGTAGCATGAAATCGCAGGGAATATGCCCCGATTCACGCCTGCGATTTTGGTCTCACGTTAGAATCGGACGAATGAGCGACCCGTGGATGTCCGTCAGGCGGTAGTCACGGCCTTGGAATCGGTAGGTAAGGCGGGTGTGGTCCAATCCTAAAAGGTGCATTGCGGTGGCGTTAAGATCATGGATGTGAACGGGGTCACGCACGATGTTGTAACTGAAATCATCGGTTTCTCCGTGCGCGTGGCCACCTCGTATTCCAGCTCCAGCCATAAAGATACTGAAACAGCGTGGGTGATGGTCTCGCCCGTAGTTCTCGCGCGAGAGATTGCCTTGGGAGTAAACCGTGCGACCGAACTCGCCGCCCCAAATGACGATCGTGTCATCGAACAATCCGCGCTCTTTGAGTTCGGACAGAAGAGCGCCGGTGGGCTGGTCGGTGTCGTGGCACTGGCTTTTGATGCCTGAGGGTAGGTTACCGTGCTGGTCCCAGCCTCGGTGGTAGAGTTGGATGAAACGGACCCCGCGTTCGGCGAGTCGTCGTGCGAGGATGCAGTTTGCAGCGAACGAACCGGGTTTTTTCGATTCGGGGCCGTAGCGTTCATAAACCGATTCTGGCTCGCTGGAGAGGTCTGCGAGGTCAGGCACAGCCGCCTGCATTCGAAAGGCCATCTCGTACTGATCGATTCTCGCGCTGATTTCTGGATCGTGGAAATCCCGCTCGTTTAGTCGGTTCAACGTCCCGACATCGTCCAGCATAGACCGGCGGAGCGCTCCGGAGACGCCTGGCGGGTTTGAGAGGAAAAGCACGGGATCTTTTCCGGAAGAGAAACGGACTCCTTGGTAGCGAGAGGGGAGAAAGCCTGACCCCCACATTCTCTCGTGGAGCGGTTGGGCATTGGTGGGCCCGCTGGGGCGCGAGATCATGGCGACGAAAGCGGGTAAGTCGCTGTTCTCCGTGCCCAATCCGTAGGCGATCCAAGAGCCGAAAGAGGGGCGCCCACCGATTTGATGCCCTGTTTGGAGCAGCGTCATTGCGGGGTCATGATTAATGGCCTCGGTGTGAAGGGATCGAATCACGCAGAGGTCGTCTGCATGCTGGGCGATGTGCGGGAGGAGATCGCTCATCAGGATGCCCGACCGTCCATGCGGCTTGAATGCGTAGGCCGAGGGAGCCACAGGAAACCGTTTTTGTCCTGCTGTCATTCCCGTTAGCCGCTGACCATTCCTGATGGAGTCGGGGAGATCTTTATCGAAGTAGTTTGCGAGGTTGGGTTTTGGATCGAACAGTTCGAGCTGAGAGGGCGCACCCGCTTGCGTCAGCCAGATGATGCGTTTCGCTTTTGGAGAAAAATGCGACGGGGTCGTGGTTTTCGCCTTAGCGGGGGTGGGGAGCAATGATGCGAGCACGGAGAAACCGGTCGCATATCCCGCGGTGGAGAGGAAATGGCGTCGATTGATGGCTGGGATAGTTGAAGAGGAACTCATTGGCGTGTGATGGTTTCGTCCAGATTGAGGAGGGTGCTGGCGAGGGTGGTGTACGCGGCGAGTTGCGTTTGATCGAGCGATGCATCCGACTTGGTGTCGCCGAAGTCGAGTAATGCCTTTGCCGCTACTGGGTCTGCGGCAAAGCTCGCCATGTGCCGTTCCAGCGCTCGCTTGAGAACTTCCAGTTCGGGGTGGCTGGGGTTTCGGGCGAGCAAAAGCCGGAATCCGTGCGTGATTCTGAGTTCTGGGGAGTTGCCAGCTTCGAGGAGCATGCGTTGTCCCAGTAATCGAGACGCTTCCACATACGTTGGATCGTTCATCAGGTTGAGGGCCTGTAGGGGGGTGTTGGTGCGCGGGCGCCGCAGGGTGCAAGTTTCCCGAAACGGAGCGTCGAATACGAGCATAGCCGGATTCGGAACAGACCGTTTCCAGTAGGTATAAAGTGTTCTTCGATAGAGGTCAGAACCTTTTCCTGGGATGTACTTGTTGTAGCCATTCCCTGCGGTGACCTGTTCGTAAAGGCCCTGAGGATGATAGGGCTTCACCGAGGGGCCTCCGAGGGTGCGAACAAGTAAACCGCTCGCGGCAAGTGCTTGGTCGCGTATGGCTTCTGCAGGTAGACGCACTCTCGGTGCCCGCGAGAGGAGCCGGTTTTCGGGATCCTTGGCGAGCGACTCACTTGTCACGACGGAGGACTGTCGGTAGGTGGCGCTGGTGACGATTTGCCGGAGGATTCGTTTCACATTCCAGCCAGACTGAACGAAGTCCTGCGCCATCCAGTCGAGCAGCTCGGGGTGTGATGGGAGGTCACCTTGGGCGCCGAAATCCTCGCTCGACTTTACGATGCCGGTGCCGAACAGCATCTGCCAGAAGCGGTTAACTGTGACGCGAGCGGTGAGTGGGTTGTTCCCGGAGACGAGCCAGCGGGCGAGTCCGAGCCGATTTGGTGGTGCGTCATCCGCGAGGGGTGGAAGAACCCGTGGCGTTGCGGCGGTCACCATTTCACCTTTTCGGTCGTATGCGCCGCGAAGAAGCACGTGTGTTGCGCGAGGCTGTTTCATTTCCTCCATCACGAGCGTTGTTGGGATTTCGAGTTCGGTGTCGCTGATTTGTTTGCGAAGGCGTTCGGCCTCTGCTGTGAGTGCTTTGTTCTCGGGAAGCCGTTGCAGGAAGGCGGTTTCAAGCAGGAGACGATCTTTTGGGTTGCGCTGAGTTATTGGTACTTTGGCGGCAGCGATAATCTCTGCCCCTACGAGAAGTTGAGTGTTCGAAGTCGAGGATGCTGCGTTGAGGCGAAGGGTTCCTGAGGGTTTGGTGACGTTGATTTCAAGCTCCAAAAGTCCGGTTTTGTCGGGGCCCATGGGAGTTTCGAGTTCGAACGCGAGGCGGAGGACAGATTCCGTTTTTAGGGTGAGAGGCAATCGGGATCCTGGAGCATTTGACACGGCTTTTGCGGCCTCAGTGGCGGGAAGAGATGCGGACGTGGCTGCGCCTCTGAGCGTGATTGGTGTTGGCTTTGATCCAGGTTTATCGCGGTGAAGAAGGCGAACGGTGAGGTTATCCAAACTGGCTGGCGACTCGGTAGCCGCAGCTAACTCGATGAGGAACGAGGTTACAGGGGTTGGTGTCGATGGGACAGGGAAGGTCGCTCGGAGGGAGGCTGGGTTCTCAGGAGCGAGGCTATGTGGCCCTGCTTGGGGAGCGCCGTCTTGACGCAGCGGAACCCAAGTTACGCTGTTTGCGAGGAGTCGATCGGCCCAAGCACCCGACTCTGAAGTCGCACGTGTTTTGAGTGCGACGATTTCATCTGCGACGGTTTTGGCGGAGTTTTTTAGTGCGGTTACCTTGGCCTCGAGTTCGGGGTTTGGGAGTCGAACGAAAGGCGGGGCATTGACGCGAATGTTGCTGCCGTACTGACCAACGCCATTCTCGGGTACATTGTGGAAGAAGGCTTTGAGGGAATAGAAATCCTTTTGCGTGAAGGGGTCGTACTTGTGGTCGTGGCAGCGCGCGCAGTTGAAAGTTTGGCCGAGCCAAACGGCGGCAGTGGTTTCCACGCGATCGGCGGTGTATTCCGCAAGGAACTCTTCGGATAGAACGCCGCCCTCTTCGTTGAGCATGTGGTTTCGATGAAATCCTGTGGCAATGCGTTGATCTAGCGAGGCGTTGGGGAGCAGGTCTCCCGCAAGTTGTTCGATAGTGAACCGATCGAACGGCATATTCTCGTTGAAGGCGCGAATCACCCAATCGCGCCATGGCCAGAGTTCGCGATCGCGATCGACTTGGTACCCGTTCGAGTCGGCGAATCGTGCGGCGTCGAGCCAGTCGACCGCCATGCGCTCGCCGAAATGGGGCGAAGCGAGTAGCCGATCAACGGCTCGTTCGAATGCGTCGGGGCGACTGTCTGAGGAGAACGCAGCCACGTCATCAGCGCTCGGCGGCAGTCCGGTTAGGTCAAGGGCTACGCGCCTGAGGAGGATGTGACGCGGAGCCTCGGGAGCGGGATTTATTGCCGCATCGATAAGGCGTTTGCGAATGAATGCGTCGATGGGATTCGCCGTTGCCAGTTTGGCGGGAAGGGTCGGTGGTGTGGCTCGAACTGGAGGAATAAAGGCCCAGTGCGGTTGGTAATCTGCGCCTGAGGCAATCCAGCGGCGGAGAGTGTCGATTTGTTTTGCGGAAAGTGTTTTGTGGGACTTTGGAGGAGGCATCACCTCGTCGGCGTCGGTGCTCTGGATGCGGGTGATGAGGGTGCTAGATTCAGGTTTCCCCGGCACAACTGCGATGTCTCCTGACTTCGCGGGCTTCGTGGCCGCCTCTCGCAGGTCTAAACGAAGCCCGCCTTTAAGATTCTCGCGATCGGGGCCATGGCAGGCGAAGCAGTTGTCAGAGAGGATGGGACGAACCTCAAAGTTGTAGTCGGGTTTATTCTCTGAGAGCGCACATACTGGGACTGTAAAGATGAGAAAGAGGAGAGATGCGCGTGACATGAAGCGGGAAAGGTTTTTTTGAACGTGCTGTGAGAAATCGTGAGACGTTTGCAGAGGCTGGAATGTGCGGGTCGCGCTCCATCCAGAGAGTGCGTTTGGGTGGTCAGGAAAGGATGTCCTTCACCACGTTACCGGCAACGTCTGTCAGTCGGAAATCTCGCCCTGCATGACGGAACGTAAGCGTTTCGTGGTTTAGTCCGAGCAGATGAAGGATGGTGGCGTGGAAGTCGTGGATATGCACCTCCTTCTCGGACACAGCGCAACCATGGTCATCGCTTGATCCATACGCGATACCGGGTCGGACGCCCGCCCCTGCGAGCCATGTCGAGAATGCTTCCGCATGGTGCTCGCGGCCTTTCGCGTCTTTCGCTGAGTTAAAGGGTGTGCGCCCGAACTCGGTTGTCCAGACCACTAGCGTTTCGTCGAGGAGCCCTCGTGAACGAAGGTCGCGTAGGAGAGCGGCAATGGCGCGGTCCACGTTGAGTGCTAGGCGCCCGTGGTCAGCCATATTTCCGTGGGAATCCCAGTTGCCGCCGGCGCCCGTGTCGATGAGCTCAACAAATCGCACGCCACGTTCTACAAGGCGGCGGGCTGCAAGGCATTGCCATGCAAACCCTTTTGTGCTTCCGCGTTCGAGTCCGTATAGGCGCAGCGTCTCGTCCGACTCTTTCGCGAAATCTAATGCCTCCGGCCCGGCCATCTGCATTCCGAATGCGGTTTCGAAGGATTGAATGCGTGCGTCTAAGAGGGGGTCGGGATCGCGGCCCGCCGCGTGTTTGCGGTTGATGGATTTAGCAAGGTCGAGTTCGAGTCGTTGAAGTTCAGTTTTTGACTGTTTCGGGCGGATGTTAGGGATGGGCTCTTGGCCTGGTGAGACGAGCGTGCCTTGGTGGCATCCGGGAAGGAAATCGGATGACCAGACTTGAGTTCCGGCGTAGGGCAAGTTTGGTGCGATGACGACGAATGAGGGCAGGTTCCTGTTGAAAGTACCGAGACCGTAACTCACCCACGAGCCGATGCTTGGACGCGGGAAGGTGACTGAGCCGGTGTGCATCCCGAGCGTTGCTTGGAAATGGTCGGCATGGCTATTGCGCATCGAGTTAATGACGCAAAGTTCGTCTGCGCACTGCGCGACGTGAGGAAACATCTCGCTAATCCAGAGACCAGATTTGCCGTGTTGCGCGAAGTTCCAGTCGGGGCGTTTGAAGAACTTTGCGGCTGCTCGGTTGTTTGGAGCGAACGCGCGGAGCATGATTTCAGGAACTTGGTAAGTCTTCCCATGATCCTGAAAAAGAGCGGGTTTGTAGTCGAAGGAGTCGACGTGAGATACCCCACCACTCATGTTCAGAAAAATCACGTTTTTGGCGCGGGCTGAAAAATGTCCTGGCTTCGCTCGGAGCGGATCGTCGATGGGGGACCCACCTTCTGCGCGGATGCTGTCCGATACGGGTCCGGTCATGAGCGTCGATCCGGTGAAGAGAGAGGAGATGGCTGCGCGTTGTGAGACGTCGTGGGGTTTGGGTTTCATTT
>JACCEC011997430.1_pt1 | contig 12748 bp, 13 predicted proteins | sample 7450121 | NCBI WGS metagenome assembly JACCEC01 (sample SAMN15323455, study PRJNA562643) | freshwater metagenome | isolation source: river surface water | place: USA:Blue River Watershed | collected 2017-08-18 | reverse complement strand
GAGGATCTCGTAATGATACACTGCATCCACAGAAAATACCGCCAAATTCAAGAGCGAGATGGGTACGGCGACATAAAAAATGCCCAAATAGGTGTAGGCCACCCCAGTAAATGGCTTTTTATCCGTTTTTTTATAGAGCTTGATAAAGAAGGTCAAGGAAACGAGCGGAAAAATCAGGTATAAGTATTCGTGGGGCAAGCGCTCCTTCTCGACCATGAAGGTGAGTGCAAAAATCAAGAGACCCAGAATCGTGCCAAAGGTCTTCAATGGAAGCATTCCATCCAAGCCTGAGAGTTTGTAAAATTCCATTTGAGACATCCCCAAAATGGTAGCAAAAATCAAAAAATAGGTCCAGTCCGAATAGATTAGTGCAGCCAAAATAAGCGCTGCTCCCACAAAGGATGTGATCGCTCTTTGCACCAAATTGCTGTACTTGTTGATATTAAAACGTGATCTCATGCTGAATCAGTTGAAGTGCGTAAAGCGTTTGTTCTGTGGGAACAAGCACCTCATAGGTACCCGTAACCTGATAGATGGATTCTTTTTTATTGAGCACAAATGCAGTCAGCCCTTGGTCTTCCAAAACTCCCTTCACAATTTCTACTCGAATTTGATTTTGATCCTCAAATACTTTGGTCCAGTTTTTCATCCTTTCCCCAATTGACTTTTTTAAAGTAAAGGAATCCGAGGATAAGAACCAAAAAACCAACGAGTGCTCCTGGATATGAAACGGTATCTGTGGCTTGAACATCCAGGTCAATAAAACCTTGATTGGCTCCGTACACTAGCAATAGCGTCAGAGCATTGTTGAGAATATGACCCAGAATAGGATAAAACAAGCTCCCTGTGTAATGATAGAGGTACCCAAAAAGCGCCCCTAAAAATACCCTCGGGAGAAAGCCGAAGAATTGAGCATGAATGGCTGAGAATATGAATGCCGTCACCCAAATTCCCCAATGCGGAGACCGAAAGTATCCTTGCATTTTGGGCTGAATCAAGCCCCTAAAGAATAGTTCCTCCCCCACCCCTGCAAATACGCCTATGACCAAAATCCCGGTGAGCAACTCTGGGATGGATTGAAAATCTGTTAAAAACTGGGTGAGCTCCATGAGCTGCGTTTCCATGTCACGCATCCATTGCTCGACTCCAGAAAGAAATTCTGGGAGAACCAAATGGGAATTCCAATACATCAGAAGCCCGTTGAAAAGCATTCCACCAACTGTCATTGCAGTCACCAAGGCCATGTTTTTACCATTTACCCGGGATAGCTGTTTGGTCCAGTTTAAATCTGCTTTTTCTAAAAATCGAACAACAATCCAAGTAGCGGCCCAAAATCCAAGTCCCGAACCAACTCCCTGCGTAAATAACAAGGCCATGCGTCCGTTAGGGATGTCGTAATTGCCAGCCACTAAACTCATCAGGTCTTCCATGCTTACCTGAAACAAAAATGGAACAAGGGCTATAGAAATGCCTTGAAGCAGCACTAAGGTTCCAAATGCCACTAATGTGATGACTACCAGTGACAATAACCAGTTCTTTCGGGTGGCTATTTCAGCCTGAGTATAGTAAATCTCCATAATTGGGCTAAATTTACACGAAATTTAGAATGTCAAGTGGTAAAGATTGGAAATATAGCGTTGGGAGACTTCCCACTCCTGCTCGCCCCCATGGAAGATGTGAGTGACCCTCCTTTCCGTGCAGTATGCAAGCAAAACGGCGCTGATTTGATGTACACGGAGTTTATTAGTTCCGAAGGACTCATTCGCGACGCAGCCAAAAGCGTGCAAAAACTGGATGTTTACGACTATGAACGTCCTGTTGGCATCCAGATTTTTGGGGCAGAAATTGAATCCATGCGTGAGGCTGCTGCCATCGCAGAAGCTGCTGGACCAGACATTTTGGACATCAACTACGGATGCCCTGTACACAAGGTAGCCTGCAAGGGTGCCGGTGCAGGCATCTTGCTGGACATTGATAAGATGGTTTCCATGACCGCAGAGATCGTGAAGCGGGTCAACTTGCCTGTAACTGTAAAAACTAGGCTTGGTTGGAGTCAGGATACGATTCGGATTGTGGAAGTAGCCGAGCGCCTTCAGGATGTGGGCATTCAAGCCATCTCCATTCATGCCCGCACGCGCCAGCAAATGTACAAGGGGGAGGCCGATTGGTCTTACCTGAATCTTGTCAAAGACAACCCTAGACTCCATATTCCTGTTTTTGGAAATGGCGACATCGACAGCCCCGAAAAAGCGGCTGAGTACCGTGCCAAATACAATGTGGACGGCATGATGGTAGGCAGAGCCTCTATCGGATACCCTTGGATTTTCAACGAAATCAAGCATTTCTTCGCTACCGGCGAAAAACTCGCTGCGCCTGACCTAACGGAACGCATAGCAGTAACCAAAAAACACCTCGATTTTTCCATCGAATGGAAAGGTGAAAAGCAGGGGATTTTGGAAATGCGCAGACACTACACGAACTATTTTAGAGGCATGCCCAATTTCAAACCATTCCGTACAGAGATGGTTACAGCTGAGCGTTATGCTGAAGTTTTATCCATTTTGGATCGGGTACAAGAAACGTATGCCGATTACGAATTTCAACCCCTCTAAGAACCGATTATCCTTTTTCCAAGAAATTAGGGATTATCTCAGTTCAAAATAAGTTTCTTTGCCTCCAAAACCCCGGGAATGTCCACTCCTACCTCTGAAAATTCGCTCAAAAATTGGTCCCTACTAGTGATCCTTACCTTGATCTGGGGGAGCTCCTTTATTTTGATCAAAAGAGGCTTGGAGGTATTTTCTCCTGGCGAGGTGGGCGCTTACCGCATGGTAGCGGCAGCAAGTTTATTGCTCCCTCTATCGCTTCCCCGCATCAAGCAACTCAGCAAAACGCAGGTAAAAAATTTACTGGTTACTGGCTTGTTGGGCAGCTTTATTCCTGCTTTTCTGTTCCCCATCGCACAAACACAATTGAGTAGTTCGCTCACGGGTGTATTGAATGCGCTTACCCCGCTTTTTGTGGTCTTGGTGGGCGCACTATTCTTCAATACTTCGATCACAAAAAGAAATGGAATAGGCTTGGTCATCGCCTTCTTGGGCGTGTTGATCTTGGTGACTTTTAAGGAAGGAGGAGGATGGGATTCCTTGACGGATATCAATGCATTCGCGTTGTATGTTATTGCTGCCTGTATCTGTTACAGCATTAATTTGCACTTCATCAAGGCCCGATTTACCAAACTCAAGTCCATCGAAATCTCTTCGATTTCCCTGCTGATGATTCTTCCTCTGGCCCTACTTTACTTGTTTGCTGGCACAGATTTTTCCTACAAAATGGCCACACATCCTCGGGCCTGGGAGGCACTTGGTTACGTTACCATCTTAGGCATGGTAGGTACGGCTTCTGCCTTGATCCTGTTCAATATCATGATCAAAAGCGCGAGCCCATTTTTCGCAAGCCTAGTCACTTACACCATACCCATCGTAGCCATTCTCTGGGGAGTATTGGATGGAGAAGTCCTCCTCTTGGGGCATTACTTCGGCATTGCTGCGGTTATTGTAGGGGTTTGGGTTGGGAATCGGAAGTAGTTTCATCATTTCTTAAAAACCACAAACCCAAACCTAGGTCATCGAGGCACTTTAGTAGGTTAGACGCCCTTTAATTTCCCTTAACCATCCGGTGTCTCCAAGCTGAAGCCAACATAGGGAGCTGCTGATAGGATTTTATCCCCGCCTTGACTCCCTGTGATTTTAGAAAAATGTCGTTGGACTTTCTACTCAATTCAAGTGAAATGGGGGAATAAGCCTCATTGGACTCTCGAATGGAGATTAGATCTTGGATTATTCCACTTGGTAAATTTTTTATCCATTGCATGGCTCCTTCTGGGTCCATTCCATGGTAATCCCTGAGCTGGTACCGAAGCAATAAAAGATGTGCAGTATACCGCAAAATCGGTTCCTCCGCATGCGTACATACCACCCAGGCAATAAAATTAGCCTCCCCCTCGTCCGTGACACCATAGCTATGGGCCATTTCATGGGCTATGGTAAAGGGCTTTTCCAGAGCATGTAAACTGGGATCGAGGTAGCTCTCACCAGTGTAGGGGAAGTAAATTCCAAGAATCCCCATTCTCCGCATAAATCCATCAGGAGGAAATTCCTTAGTACGTGGGCGACCGGTAAAATTCAAACCCAACACCTCCAAATTCTCCTGCATAGTCGCACGCACCAGATCCTCCAGATCGGAATACTCCATCAATTCGGTGAGGGCGGTGGTGTCCTGGCTTATGCGTCCTCTGTCCATGGAGGCCAAGCGCTGCGTGAGCTCCATTTCGGCTGTCAACTGCTCTAGATTGAGGGGTTTGGTCTGCAAATCCAGCTGCCGGAAGATAGGAGTACGCTGGTAGTTGTAGCCCCAGAGAAGTAGAAAAAAGAACACCAAGCCACCCATTCCATTGGCGCTTGCTTGCAGCAAATACTTTGCTCGATTTTTTCCTCCCTCAACACCAAAAAAACGGCGTAAACTAATCCCAAAAAGTCCGATAATCAGCCCTAGAAACAGGTAAACAGTAGGAAAAGGCAGGTACCCGAAACTGAGGTCGATGCCATTTCGGATAGCAGGAAATAAAGTTCGTGAATAGAATTGATCGGTTAGCTCTGGGAATAAGCCCGCTAGCACCCGGAGACCGAGTGCTAGCAATCCTAGGAAGGCCCAGGTCCAATTGTATCTAATCATGCAGAAAAGGCCTAGACGCCCTCAGCCTGTACTTCCTTCACCTCAGGAAGCATCCGAGTAAGCAGGTTTTGAATGCCCGCCTTCAAGGTCACTGTACTGGAAGGACAGCCCGAACAGGAGCCTTGCAAAAGTACTTTTACCACCCCGTCTACAAAGGAATGAAATACAATCGCTCCCCCATCTTGCTCTACGGCAGGACGGATGTATTCATCGAGAATTCCTTTGATTTTTTTAACGATCTCCGAGTCTTCGGCATCAAAAAGCGGGTCCTTGGTGACCACTACTTGTACTGCCTTTTTTCCAGATTCTAGGTATTGTCGAATATGGTCTCGAAAGATGGTCTGTACCTCAGCCCATTCTACCTCCTCAGATTTGGTGATGGTCACAAAATTGGAGGCAATAAAAACGCGCTGCACGGCGGCAAAATTGAAAAGCTCCTTAGCCAGCTGGCTGGATTCAGCGCTTGCCGCATCAGGAAAATCATAACTAATTCCCTCCTCCACCAACATGAAATTGGCCACAAACTTGAGGGAATTGGGGTTGGGATTGGCCTCCATGTAGAGGTGAACAGGTCTTGCTTGTGCTTGTAGCATGGGATTGAATTGGATTACTAGCAAAAACCAATTTTGGCTTCAGAAGTTCCCCTTAAGTTTAAAATTTACTTATTTTTTTGGTAGGGTTCCCTTGGCGGCGTACCAGATACCTCCATAAAGATGCTTTAAAAATTCAGCATCCTCCCAGACAGCATCCACATGGCCAAGAGCGGTATAAAACACTCGGCCTCCGTCAAACTCATGGTACCAAGCCATTGGGTGATTTGCGCCCATGGCTTTTGCTGGCTGGTAAGTCGTCTCATCAGCCTGGATCAATACCTTGATTGCTGGGTTCATATTTCTAAACTCATATAGCTCGTCGGTCCAAAGCCAGTTTTCAGGCAAATGCCAAGTGGCAGGATGCGTTCGATCTACTACGTGGAGGCGAAGCGTTTGCTGACGTGGATGCGCAAGGAAATAGCCTCCAATCATCTGGTTATACCAAGGCCATTCGTATTCTGTATCTGTAGCAGAGTGGATACCCACTACTCCCTTTCCAGATTGAACAAACTTTTGGAAGGCAGCTTTTTGAGCCTCATTGAAAATGGTGCCAGTAGTACTCATCAGCACCACTGCATCGAATTTGGCAAGATTTTCATCTGTAAATTGATTAGCATCTTCAGAGGTGAACACTGAAAACACATGTTTCTCACCCATTTTTTTGAGGGCCATTACCCCATTGGGGATAGATTGGTGACGGAAGCCAGCAGTTTTGGAAAATACCAGCACGCGAAACTGTCCGCCCTGCTGGGCGATAGCCAATAAACTACTGCTCAAAACAAGTAGGGTGGCTAGAAGAAAGGATTTGTAACGATTCATGGGTTATTGTATTTTGGAGTTGCAAAATAGGTTATTGGATTAGCGGGAACTTTTCCCCTGCTTCTTTTCGTGAAAATGCATTAAAGTGCCACCATTCGCTACCGATTCCTGTAAATCCTGCGCCTTTCATCACCTTTCTGAGGATCTCTCGGTTCGCTACCTGCGCTTTAGTAATTTTCTTTTCCGCCAGCATCTGTAGCTCGCGATCCGGGTAGGCAGGATATCCAAAGAAATCGAAAGCAGTGCCCATATCCAAGGGTTTTCCTGTTTTCATATCTACAATCGTCAGATCCACAGCCACTCCATAGTTGTGAAGCCCCCCAATTTTGGGATCGGACACATACAAGGGCTTTATGCTATCTGGCTTGTCCAAGCTGTCCCATAAAATCTGCTGCACACTGAGAGGTCGCACCCCGTCGTACACCAATAGGCTTAAATTGGGATAGTCTTTTTGCAGGGCTTCCTGCGCTTTTGCAAGCATCTCAGTTGCTTTGGGATGGAGGTAACAACGGACTAAGTCTCCATACACATCTTGCTTAAAGAAGTTGTCCTCCGTAGAATATTTCAGTTCGACCTGAATACCTGGGATTACCTCCGTGATATCCACCATTCCTTGCTCAATTAGCTTTTTTTCCAATGTGGGGAGGGCCGAATCCAAAGAGTCTGGAGTAGTGGAGGATTGGTTAACACTATCCGCCTGAATCTCTTCACCCATATTTTCTTCTGGTTTGGGTGTAGCGCAGGCCAAAGTGATCCCTAGAAGGAGGTAGCTTAACTTTCTCATGAGTTTTGGTTCTTATTGATCACCGTAGCAGAAGCTTGAGCGGTAGGGAGTACCACCACGTCGGCAAGAACTACATGAGGTGGACGGGTGAGCGCAAATTCAACAATATCAGCAATGTCTTGCGCGACTAAGGGAGCATAGCCTTTGTAAACAGTTCCTGCTCGTTGAGTATCTCCTTTGAAGCGTACCAAGGAAAATTCAGTTTCGACCAAGCCCGGATGGATGCCCATCACTTTGATGCCAAATGGGTTTAAATCCATGCGCATGCCATTTGTAAGCGCATCTACTGCATGCTTGGAAGCACAATAGACATTTCCATTGGGGTACACTTCTTTTCCTGCAATGGAACCAATATTGATGATATGGCCAGCATTACGCTGGGTCATGCCAGGGATAATGGCCTTGGAAACATACAATAAGCCCTTTACATTGATGTCGATCATGGCGTCCCAGTCGGTCACACTGCCCGTTTGGATGGGATCCAAGCCGTGGGCATTGCCTGCATTGTTGATCAATACATCAATGGAAGCCCATTCGGTAGGTAGATTGGTCAACAGCCGATCCACTTCCTTTTGATCACGCACATCGAAGACCAAGGGCAAAAATCGAACGCCTTCTGGAAGCGCCTGTTGCAAGTCCTCCAAACGATCCGCTCTCCTTCCTGTCGCAATGAGGTCATAGCCCATCTTGGCAAGGGTAAGCGCGCAAGCCCATCCGATTCCGGAACTAGCACCTGTGACTAGGGCGATTTTATTTTTCATGATTTAAAGATAAAGGGATTGAAAGACTCCTGAAGGTTTTTTCTCTTTATTCCAATCTAAGAATTCCAAAATTGCACTCAATCCACTACAAATAGTAGGGGATTTTTTGTTTGTTCTTTGAATAGTCGAAATAAAGGGGGCTATTTGGTACTATCTTTTTAAAAATCAACTAATTATACTTTAATTGTTATATTTTTATAAAATTTATAAATAAATTAATTGATTTACAGATACTTATCGATTAATAAAATAATTTTATACATTTTTATTTGCTAATCTATTGATAGACAGGTAGGTTTAGTTTAAGTTTTTTGGAATGAGAAACTTTTTTAATGGGTATCAATTTTTAACCAAATCATCATGAAAAAAATCACTTTATTAATAGTGGTTATGCTACGGCTTTAAATGGTTTTACTTATTCCGGGATATTTCACTTCTCAATAAGAGCATTAGTGTTTTTTGAAGGAATAGGAGAGGTTTTTACAATCATAAACAAGAAAATTCAAATTTCGGTAGATGCTTGTAGTGGTCAAGTTACATATAGTTTAATTGAAGAATAAATAACTAATAATCATGGTTGTAAATGTTACTAATTATTCCATAATAATTTGGCAGATCTTTGGATTAGCTTTTCTTTTATACATGACATATCTGATTATCAGATTTCTAAGATCTAAAAGGTAATTGGGTTTGATGTCATTCAGCACTGGAAGAAGAAATCATCATAAAAAAATCTCAAAATGGAACCAATTAATTAAGAAAATGGAAAATTTCGCAATTTACTTCTGGTGGTTTTTTAATCTAGTATTGATGATACTTATTGTTTCGATTATTTTTTTCTATGGAATAAAAGCAATCAAAGGATTGTTTGGATACAAGGGATCCAAAAAAATCAATGATTAAATAATTTGATGCCTGTCTTTTAAATTACTTCTCCCATGACTCTAATTTTTTTAAAGTCATGGGGGCTTAATTGTTTTTTTGTGGATTATTAAGACAAGAATCCCCTCAACTTCTCCACAAGTAAGGAAAAAGCAAGTAGGAGGTTGCGGCAACCAAGACATTAATCGCCAAGAGGCTGAGTAATTTATCTGCACTAACACTCCAATCTAGCCCATCCAGCGCATTTTTAGAGATTCGAATGGCCATCAGCAGGATGGGGATGATTACGGGAAAACTTAAGATTGCCATCAAGGTGGCATTGTTGCCAGCCTTCGAAGCAATGCCAGAGACCATGGTGAGGCTCGCCGAAAAACCCATGGCACCCAAGACCAAGTTGAGCAGAAACAAGCCCTGATCCTGAACTGGGTTACCCAAAATCACCGAAAACACCCCATAACCCAGCAAAGCCAAAATCAGGTTCAGCCCGGTATTGTACAGAATTTTGGAGAGAATGATCGACTCCGGGGAAGCAATCATGTAGTAATACAATTGCCGTCCCTGCTGCTCTTGCACAAAACTCTTGGCTACCGCGTTGACGGATGAAAAGAGTAAAATGATCCAAAAAAGGGCATTCCAAGTGGGTATGGAAAGATTTCCCATCTTCGCGCCTACGCTGAGGTAGGTGATGAAAACAGCCGAAACTACGTAAAGCAGAATCCCATTGAGCGCATATTTTTGCCTCCACTCAAGGGTCAACTCTTTACGAATCAATACGGAGATTTCTTTCCACATGCCACAAAGGTAGAAAAATCCCATTTCCAAAACTGATCTCCAAGAAAAGGAAGGGGCTAGGCTAGCGGTCGATTTTTAGAAAGGCAAGGGTAATCTCCAAAAGAGGCAAGGAGGCCCGACAAAAAGGCTACCTTTGTGTTATGTCCCTACGCGTCAAAAACGAGGCTGAGATCCTTTCCAAACTAGGTATCACGCAGCTCAACCCCATGCAACTTGCCACCAAGGAAGCACTTGGAAGTAAAGAAAATTTGGTGCTCCTCTCCCCCACAGGCACAGGCAAAACGCTTGCATTTCTATTGCCTGTGGTGCTTCAAATAGACCCAGGCTGTGAGGAGATTCAAGTGGTGATCATCGTACCATCCCGAGAACTGGCCATCCAAATCGAGCAAGTAATGCGTCAGATGGGAACTGGCCTGAAAGTCAATGCGGTGTATGGGGGACGAGCAGGATCCAAAGATCGGCTTGAAATCAAGCATCGACCAGCGGTCCTTGTGGGTACGCCGGGCCGTGTCGCAGATCACCTCCGAAGGGCGGCCTTTGATACGGCATTTATCCAAACCTTGATTTTGGATGAATTTGACAAATCTCTTGAAATCGGTTTTGAAGGTGAAATGCGGGAGATCATTCAGCTGCTGCCACAGGTGCATCGGAAAATCTTGACTTCTGCTACCCAAGGGGTATCCATACCAAATTTTGTAGGGCTAAAATCTCCGCAAGTGCTGGATTTTTTGGCTGAGAAACTCTCCCAACTTGAAGTCAAAAAGGTACTGTCTCCTACCAAGGATAAACTCGAAACACTGGGGCAACTTCTTGCGCATCTGGGATCCAAAAACGGCATCATCTTTTGCAATTTCAAGGATTCCATCGAACGGGTATCGGATTACCTGAGTGGGCTGGACATTTCCCACGGTGTCTTTTCTGGGGGGATGGAACAAATCGATCGCGAACGAGCACTTATTAAATTCCGAAACGGCACCCACCCTCTGCTCTTGGCTACAGACCTTGCTGCAAGAGGGATTGACGTACCCGAACTTGATTTCATCATCCATTACCATTTGCCTCTTCGTGCAGAAGAGTTCATTCATCGTAATGGCCGTACGGCTCGGATGAATAGCCAGGGTACAGCCTACATTTTGCAGTATGATAAGGAACCACTTCCCGACTTTGTGGGTAACCCTAAGTTAGAAAAACTTCATCCTTCAACCCTTCCAGCACCTTCACCTTGGTGCACCTTGCTGATCTCGGGAGGAAGAAAAGATAAAATTTCCAAGGGGGATATTGCAGGCTTCTTTTTAAAACAAGGGGGAATCAATGCCTCCGAACTTGGAACAATTGAACTGAAGGTGGATTGTGCTTTCGTTGCGGTAAAATCGGCAGCTCTAGAGCAGGTCCTTTCCAAAATCAACAATCAAAAACTGAAAGAGAAAAAAGTTAGGATAACGGTGATCTAGTCGATTTTTTAGGTTTACCAACCCAAGAAGCTCCAAAAAAAAGGTGCTTCTGATTTGATTTTTCTGTCTAATTTGGTGTGATTCAAAGCTTTCCATTCTTAGATTCCAAATTCATCCAAATGACCATTAAAAAATCTCTTTTTGTCATATTCCTCCTAGTTACATTCTCCTGTAGCCAAAAAGCCAGGGAAATAAACTATACAGACTGGTCCCACTATGGTGGTCCTGAAGATGGTTCGAGGTATTCCGCACTGACCCAAATCAACAAGGAAAATGTGTCCCAACTCCAAGTAGCATGGACTTACCACACCGGTGACGCCACGGAGCGAAGTCAGATTCAATGCCAACCCATTCTTGTGGGCAACCTGCTTTACGGCACCACGCCCAAACTGCATGTTTTTGCACTAAATGCAGCCACAGGAGAAGAAATTTGGCGATTTGATCCATTTACTGTTTTGGGAGGAGAAAACTCTTGGGCAGGCACCAACCGTGGGGTAAGCTACTGGGAAGAAGGGAATGAAAAGCGAATTTTATTTACGGCAGGCAACTGGTTGATGGCAGTAAATGCCTTAACTGGAGAGCCCATCTTGACTTTCGGGGATCAAAGGAAAGTGGATCTGCGGAAAGATCTAGATACCGAATTGGAAGATTTTCTGATCGTATCCAATTCTCCAGGAGTTGTTTTTGAAGACAAATTGATTCTGGGGATGCGCCTATCTGAGGGACTAGATGCAGCTCCTGGACACATACGGGCTTATAATGTGAAAACTGGGAAGCGGGAATGGATTTTCCATACCATTCCACAAGCAGGTGAAGCGGCCTATGAAACCTGGGATCCGACATACATCAAGAACATGGGCGGGGCCAACAACTGGGCCGGAATGACCTTAGATTATGGTAGAGGGATCGTTTTTGTGCCGACTGGTTCGGCTACCTATGATTTTTGGGGTGGCTACCGAAACGGAGACAATCTGTATGCCAACTCGCTCTTAGCTCTTGATGCCCGCACCGGAAAGCGAATCTGGCATTTTCAGGCTGTTCACCACGATGTATGGGACAGGGACTTTCCTGCCAATCCCAATCTGATTCGAATCAAAAAAGACGGCAAATGGATCGATGCCGTGGCGCAAATTTCCAAACAAGGATACACCTATGTTTTTGATCGAGAAACTGGAAAACCAATTTGGCCGATCGTTGAAACTCCCGTCACCCAAACCCAAATGCCAGGAGAGGTAAGCTCGAAAACCCAGCCCATCCCCTCCTTGCCTGAACCGTTTATGAACCTGATTTATGACGAAAAAAATATCCTGAATCTAACACCTGAATGGGAATCCGATATCCGAAGCCAGCTTTCAAATGCCATTTTTGGGGATACATGGGCACCTCCACATCCAGAAAAATCGCTCGTGCTTTTTCCAGGTATGGATGGAGGCGGTGAATGGGGAGGCGCTTCCTTTGATCCCGAGTCTCAAACACTCTATGTCAATGCCAATCAAGTTCCTTGGCTGATCGAAATGACTCCAAATGCTAGCTTTGGCCAGGTAGGTCAATCCATTTATACCAATTACTGCGGCAATTGTCATGGCTTGGACAGAAAGGGCAATCCTCCCTCCATTCCCAGTTTGATCGATTTGAATAAAACCTATTCTCCTGAAACACTAAGTCTACTGCTGCAAAAAGGACGGGGGGCAATGCCTTCATTTTTCCACATTTCAGCAGAGGAAAGAGGGATTTTAGTGGATTACCTGCTAGGGAAGGCCGATGCGGAAAACAAAAAAGAACTGGAAGCGGAAAGCTCCAAGCTTTACCCTCGCTACTACATGAAGGGATACAAACAGCTCATCACCAAAGAGGGAATTTATGGTTCCAATCCTCCCTGGGGCCTGTTGACTGCCATCGACATGAATACTGGATTGAAAAAATGGCAAATTC
>JACCEC010231869.1_pt1 | contig 12748 bp, 7 predicted proteins | sample 7450121 | NCBI WGS metagenome assembly JACCEC01 (sample SAMN15323455, study PRJNA562643) | freshwater metagenome | isolation source: river surface water | place: USA:Blue River Watershed | collected 2017-08-18 | reverse complement strand
TTTAGCTCAGCTCTTCAAGAGCTTCTGAGCGTGAGAGCTCTCGCTGCGCCCAGCGAAACTCTTCAGCTATCAGGCGCGGATCCGTTTTATAAGACACCTTTCCGAGTGGGTGAAACGGTCGCGGCAGCCCTCTCCATGGTCGGTATCGCAGCCAATGATCTCTGGGAAATGCGCCATGACAAGAGGCAAGGGTTGGCCATTGACGTGGGTCATGCAGCGGCTTCTTTGCGCACGGTGGATTACACACGCAAGCAAAACTCCGAGGGTGAGTATGTTTCAGTTGCCCCGTCGGACATGATGGCAAAAATGTTGACGACGACTCAACCTTGGCCGACCAAGGACGGCAGATGGTTTCTGCCTCATCTGAATTTGCCAAGTTTGACGCCCAAGGTGTTGGGCGTTTTGCAATGCGAGCATTCGGTTGAAGGCGTGTCCTCAAGCGTTGGGAAGTGGAATGGCGAGGAGCTCGAGCAGGCGATCGCGGATGCCCGTGCATGTGGCGGATTGATTCGCACTCCGGCAGAGTGGCTGGCACACCCTCAGGGACAATACTTGAGTGCTCGCCCAGTCATTGAGATTCGAAAGGTCAGAGATAGCGCGCCTAAAGCTTTATCAAGCGCAACTCGGCCGCTGGAGGGGGTGCGTACGCTGGATTTGACACGCATCCTGGCGGGGCCGATCGCTGGCAGGACGTTGGCCGAGCATGGCGCGGATGTCTTGATGGTAACCGCGCCACATTTGCCGCAGGTTGCCGAGCACGTGCGTGACACCAGTCATGGCAAGCGGAGTTGTTTTCTGGATTTTGAGATCCCTGAGCAAGCCGCCATTTTCCGTGACCTGGTGGCCACGGCCGATGTGGTGATCGATGGGTATCGTCCAGGCGCTTTGACGAAAAAGGGGTTTGGGCGCGAGCAACTGTTTGATCTTTGCCCCGGCTTGATTCATTTGTCAGTGAGCTGTTTTGGGAGTGGCGGGCCTTTCAAAGACCGTGCCGGCTGGGAGCAAATCGCACAAGCTGTCACGGGTGTCTGTCATACCTATGGAGAAGCGATTGGCGCGGGGCAACCCAAGCTGGTATTTGCGCCAATGTGTGATTATCTGACGGGTTATCTGGGCGCGATCGGAGTCATGCTTGCATTGGCTCGCCGTGCCAAAGAGGGCGGCAGCTACGAGGTCAATGTTTCGCTTTGTCAGTCCGCGATGTTTATTCAGCGTCAAGGTCTGCTCGAGAGCTTTGATGCTGCGCCAGACCGTCTGGCGGCGGAAGAGGTTGAAAAACTCTACGTTAAAACGGATACCTCTAATCACGGCAAGATGTTGACGCTGGGACCTGTTTTAAAGATGACAGAAACAGCACCTCGATGGGCGAGACCCGCGCCGGATTTTGGCAAGGGCGAGCCTGTCTGGTTGTCTGTTTGATATCAATCATAATTGGGAGATAAAAATGAAACGCAGAGAATTTAATCACTATCTGGTCTCACTCGGCGCACTCAGCATGACGGGAGTGGCGTGGGCAGATAACGGCTACCCCAGAAAACCAGTCAATATCATCGTGCCGTATTCTGCGGGTGGTGGCACGGATATCGTGGCGCGTATCGTGGCGCAGCATCTGACGGACCGCGTCAAGCAACCTGTGATTGTGGAAAATCGCGTCGGCGGTGGCGGTACGATTGGCTGGAATGCGGTCGCTCGGGCAAATCCTGATGGCTATACCTTGTTGACGGCTGAAACTTCTTTTTCGATCGCAGCGGGTTTGATCAAGGATCTCCAGTTTGATCCAAAGAAAAGTTTCTCCATGATCACAATCGCGGCTTCAGTACCGCATGTGTTGGTCGTGAATGCTGACTTGCCAGTCAAAAACTTTGAAGAGTTTGTCGCGTTGGTCAAGAAAAACCCGAACAAGATGTTTTTCGGCTCCGGAGGTGTGGGGACGAACACGCATCTGGGCGGCGAGTTACTCAAAAGTCTGACGGGGATCAATCTCACGCATGTGCCCTATAAAGGTGCAAGTGCTGTGCTGGCGGATTTGTTGGGCGGTCAGGTGCAGGCGCTCGTGTCTTCGATGCCGACGGTCCTGCCATCGATCAAGTCTGGTCGGTTGCGCGCCTTGCTCGTGACGGATACGCAGCGCTCGGCGTCTTTGCCGGATGTGCCCTCCGCAGTGGATGTCGGCCTGCCAGGCATGGCAATGCGCTTTTGGATCGGCTTTGCCGCACCGGCTGGCACACCGAACGATATTTTGAATCAGTTGAACAAGGAAATCGTCGCGGTGGTGAAATCCCCTGCCGCTCAGGAGCAGCTGAGCAAGCAGGGCCTTGATGCGGTGGGCAGTAGTCGCGAGGAAGCCCAGAAGATGGTGCTGGAGGAAATGGCTCGCTGGGAGAAGTTGATCAAGGAAGCGGGGATTAGTAACACTTAACAAATAACTTGTTTGTTTATTCAAACCGAAGGCGAGACAAAGGGTTAACCCCAATACCTGCAAAAGGTACAACTCGCCTAGGATCGAAGCTCACCATTACTAAGTTTCAACGAATCGTGACTTCTACACATTCTGGTCGCCATGGCATCCCCTTCAGCACACTGATACTGCGGGGAGTTGTTTTTCTGGTTTACGCGATCATGCTGTGCCCGCTCATTTTTGTGGTGTGGCTGAGCTTTTTCAAAGACGCCATTCTGTACTTTCCACCGTCTGGTTACACCTTGGCTTGGTATGCCAATGCCTGGCAAAACCAGGCCTTTGTGAATGGTTTTATTTTTAGTCTGCAAGTGGCGCTGGTGTCGGCGTTTTTTGGTGTCGGCTTGGGCGTCATCGCGGCACTCGGCATCATTCGCTATAAGTTCACAGGCAGTAAGTACGCCAACACACTTTTGTTGTCGCCACTCCTGATGCCAGGGATCGTGACTGGCATTGCGGTCTATTTGTTTTATCTGCGCGCGGAAAATTTCTTTGACCGGGATCTGGTGGGCACGTTGACGGGGCTCGTGCTGGCGCACATTTGTTTGACGATTCCGTGGACGGTGAGGCTTGTGTCGGCGAGCATGCATGGGCTGGATCCTTCGATCGAAGAGGCCGCACGCAATCTTGGCGCTAATGGTCGCACGGCGTTTTTGCGCGTCACCTTGCCGATGCTTCGGCCCGCGATCGTGGCGGCTGCCTTGTTCAGTTTTATTGTTTCTTTTGAAAACCTCGAAGTATCGCTGTCGCTTGTGGGACCTGGCAAAACGACTTTGCCGATCGCCATCTTGCAATATCTTGAATTCAATCTTGATCCGACCATCGCGGCCGTTTCAACCGTTCAAATCGTCCTGCTCGGCATCATCATGCTGATTACCGATCGGTTTGTAAAACTCAGTCAAGTCGTTTAAGCATCATGGCCAAGGTCTCACTTTTAAATTTACGCAAACAGTTTGGCTCAGCAGTTGCTGTGTCAGACTTTTCTCTGGACATCGATGACGGCGAGTTGGTCGCTTTTCTTGGACCAAGCGGTTGCGGTAAAACCACAACGCTGAGGATGATTGCCGGTTTCATCGATCCGACTGCGGGTCGCATTTTGATCGGTGATACCGATGTCACAACGCTGCCTGTGCATAAGCGCAATACGGGCATGGTGTTTCAGCGCTATGCCTTGTTTCCGCATATGACTGTGGCGCACAACGTATCGTTTGGTTTGGAAATGCGCAAGATCGATGCGGTCGAGCGTGACCGCCGCATCAATCTGGCCCTGGATATGGTCAGGATGTCCGAATACCGTGATCGTTATCCGCGCCAGCTTTCCGGCGGTCAACAGCAGCGTGTGGCGATTGCCAGAGCCTTGGCGATTGAGCCCAAGGTCTTTCTGCTGGATGAGCCGCTATCGAATCTGGATGCCAAGTTGCGAGTCGAGGTTCGCGAGGAGATTCGCGCCTTGCAGCAGAGGCTTGGGTTGACAACTGTCTTTGTCACGCACGACCAGGAAGAGGCGCTGGCGTTATCAGATCGTATGGCCATCATGCATGACGGCAAGGTCCAGCAGCTCGGCACGCCTGATGCGTTATATGAAAAACCAGCCAATCTTTTTGTTGCCGATTTTCTGGGCAAGATGAGTTTTTTTGAAGGTCGTCCTGTCGCGGACTCGACTTTTGAAACCAAGGCTGGCACCCAACTCAAGGTATCCGGTTTGAGTGATCGGGCACAATGCGTGGGCGTGCGGCCTGAGCGTATTTCGCTCTCATCCTCTCCGGAGCTCGATAACAGCCTGCACGTCACCGTCCAGTCTGTGGCCTATCTGGGGGCCAATATCGACGTGACACTGATGGATAAGGTTGGTCAGAAAGTCTCCTGTCATTTGCAAAATACTCAGGCCTATCAAAGAGGAGAGGCTCTCAAGCCGGGTAGCGTTTTGTACGCTAATTTCCGTGGCTCGGATTGTGTGGTGTTCACCGATAAGGATCGCGCATGAGCCAGCCCGTGGCCGCCTCCGGCTCCTCAAGGCTGGGCGTTTCGCTCGCCTTTCCTGCGTCGATTGTGGTGTTGCTCATCATCATGGTACCCATCCTGTTGATGTTCAGGTACAGCTTTAACGAGTTCGATCCCCGTACGATGATGAAAGAAGGGTTCACCCTTCAAAACTACATCAACTTTTTCACGGATGCCTACTACCGCAAGGTGTTCACGGATACGTTGACAGTTGCAGCAATATGTACGGGCCTGTCTTTGCTTATGGGTTTTCCTGTGGCGTATTTTTTAGCTAAAACACAAACCCGTTTCAAAAGCATTCTGATTATCCTGCTGGTGTTCCCCTTGATGGTGGGTAATGTGGTGCGCGCGGCGGGATGGATGGTGGTGCTCGGTAACGCGGGCGCTGCCAATGCGTTGATGATTTGGTTGGGCATCATCGACCAGCCCATCAAATTACTGTACACACCTTTGGCGGTCGTCATTGGTACGACAGCGGTGGTGCTGCCATTTATGATCCTGACCTTGCAGAGTGTGCTCGAAGGTATGGATTTCGCGGTGGAAGAAGCTGCCCGAAACTTGGGTGCGAACCAGTTCACGACATTCTGGAGAGTGGTGTTGCCAATCGCCGCTCCGGGTGTCGCAGCGGGCACGATGCTGGTCTTTATTTTGTGTATGAACGCCTACGCAACACCGGTTTTGCTGGGGGGGAGCGGTATCACCATGATGGCACCCTCGCTCTACGGTCAAATAGCCAAAGCCTCCAACTGGCCTTTCGGGTCGAGCATGGCGCTGATTCTTGTTGTTGCCACCATGGCCATTGCGCTGACCTCGAGTTGGCTCATTCACCGACGCTACGTCAGAACGATGACGTCCTGAATATGTCTGGAGACTATTTCTCATGAGTAAAAATTTAATTGTTTTTCGCAATGGCAATCTGCTTGATCCATTGGCTTCAGAGCTGCAGGGCACGCACGATGTGCTCGTCGAAGATGGTGTGATCCGCGAAATCTCCTCGACGCCTATCAAGGTCAAAGGCGCTCAAGAGATTGATGTGAAAGGCAAAACCATCATGCCCGGGCTGATCGACTTGCATGTGCATGTGCTTGCGACCCAGTTGAACTTGAGTACGCAAGGTGTATTGCCTGACGCGTTGGTGATGATGCGGGCCGTTCCAATTATTCAGGGCATGCTCCAGCGCGGCTTTACCACTGTGCGCGATGCCGGCGGGGCAGGCTGGGGACTCAAGTGCGCGATCAACGAGGGCACGCTGAATGGACCGAGACTGTTCATTTCCGGTCGTGCCATCAGTCAGACCGCGGGACACGGAGATCCTCGGCCTCGCTCTGATCATCTTCGGCCCATGAGTTTCTGTGGTTGCTGTTTCCGGGCGGGTGATATCGGTCGTGTAGCCGATGGCGTGGATGAGGTCAGGAAGGCGGTGCGCCAGGAATTTCAAATGGGCGCGGATCAGATCAAAATCATGGCTTCGGGCGGTGTGGCTTCGCCGACGGATCCGATTGCTTCCTGGGGCTATTCCGAGGAGGAAATCACTGCCATGGTGCAAGAAGCCACCGCGAGGCAAACCTATGTGATGGCGCACTCGTACACGCCTGAGGCGATTTCGCGCGCGATCAGGCTCGGTGTCAGAACGATCGAACACGGTAATTTGATCGACGCACCGACCGCGCGACTGATGCATGAGCACGGCGCGTATGTGGTCCCAACCCTGATTACATACGAAGCGTTGAGTCTTGAAGGTGAGAAGTATGGTTTGCCAGCCGACAGCGTCGCGAAAATTTCCGAGGTCAGCTCGGCAGGTTTGAGCTCGCTGGAAATTTATCGTCAGGCGGGTGTCAAGATTGGCTATGGTAGCGACTTGTTGGGGCCGTCACAGCGGCTGCAAAGCGAAGAATTCCGGATTCGCTCGGAGGTCATGCCTCTGATTGAGGTGATTCGCAGTGCCACCACGATCGCCGCCGAAGTCTTGAACATGACGGGTAAGCTCGGCCGACTGCAAGTGGGTGCCTTTGCGGATATTTTGATCGTGGATGGTGATCCGACGCGCGATGTGAACTGTCTCTTGGGTCAGGGAGATCATATTCCCCTGGTGATGAAAGAAGGACAGATTTTTGTGAACCGTCTCTAAGTCGGAAATTCAAATGGCCAGCGTCACAATAGGGGTCAAAGTCGACGAGGCGCTGCGCGAGCGTTTGCGAACTGCGGCACTAAGGGTGTCGCGTACACCGCATTGGTTGCATAAACAAGCACTGACGAGCTATGTCGAGCGTATCGAGCGTGGCGAGATTCCGCCTGAATTGATCCAAAGTGACTCGGTGAGCGTTGGTGAAGAGGGGGTGCTGGAATCACACCCTGTGAGCTTGTTGCCCTTCGTCGAGTTTGCCCAGGACGTTCAGGCGCAGTCGGTATTGCGTGCGGCGATTACGTCTGCTTATCGGCGTCCGGAAACCGAATGTCTGCCTATGCTGCTGGAGCTTGCACAAAGCACGGATCCTGTTGCGGTGAGCAAGACGGCTAGCCGCCTTGTCCTCGCGTTGCGCAATACTCGCAAGCGCAGCGGTGTCGAAGCGTTGTTGCAAGAGTTTTCGTTGTCCTCTCAAGAAGGGATTGCCTTGATGTGTCTCGCTGAGGCGCTCTTGAGGATCCCGGATCTGGCTACGCGCGATGCCCTTATACGCGACAAGATTTCGCAAGGTGACTGGCGCGCGCATACGGGTGGATCGCCTTCATTGTTTGTGAATGCTGCAACCTGGGGGCTGATGATCACAGGCAAGCTGGTGACCGTCAGCAGCGAAAAGCACCTTTCCAATGCGTTGACACGAATGATCTCGCGCGGCGGCGAGCCGCTGGTCCGCAAGGGCGTGAATATCGCCATGCGTTTGTTAGGCGAGCAGTTTGTCGCGGGCAGGACAATCGCTGAGGCCATCAACCATGGAGAGCGTCTCGCGAAAAAGGGTTTTAGTTACTCCTTTGATATGTTGGGAGAGGCTGCCCTGACGCGCGAAGATGCACGCCGATATTTTCAGCTCTACGAGCAGGCGATCCATGCAATTGGCAAGAACGCAGCAGGAAAAGGGATTTACGAAAGCTCGGGGATCTCGATCAAGCTCTCCGCGTTGCATCCCCGCTACAGCAGGGCTCAGCGTGACCGCGTGATGAATGAGTTGTTGCCAGATCTATCCAGACTGGTGCATTTGGCCAAACAGTATGACATTGGTCTGAATATTGATGCCGAGGAAGCTGATCGACTGGAGCTGTCGCTGGACTTGCTCGAGGCGGTTTGTGACGATCCTGCTTTAAAGAATTGGAATGGTATCGGTTTTGTGGTGCAGGCCTATCAAAAGCGGGCGCCTTTCGTTATTGATTATCTGATTGATCTGGCCAGACGACACAAACGTCGCCTGATGATCAGACTAGTCAAGGGTGCTTATTGGGATACGGAGATTAAAAGGGCTCAGGTCGATGGTTTGGAGGGCTATCCTGTTTACACACGCAAGAGTCATACCGATGTTTCCTATTTGGCGTGTGCCCGAAAAATGTTGGAAGCCCCCGATGCATTGTTTCCGCAATTCGCGACGCACAATGCGCAGACGGTGGCAGCCATCTATCACATGGCGGGTCCCAACTATTATCGTGGCCAGTATGAGTTTCAATGTCTGCACGGGATGGGTGAGCCATTGTATGAGTTCGCTTGTCAACCTGTATCCGAGGGCGGATTAGACCGACCTTGCAGGATTTATGCCCCGGTCGGGACGCATGAGGCTTTGCTACCTTATTTGGTGCGCAGGCTTCTGGAAAACGGTGCCAATACTTCTTTTGTAAATAGAATCCACGACGAAGACACATCGGTGCAAGAGTTGATTACCGATCCTGTCGAGTTGACCCGTGCGGTTTCTCCCCCGGGCATGGCGCATCCTCGAATTCCCCTGCCTGCAAATCTGTATGTGAAGTCTGATTCGGCTGTGTCGCTAGGTCGTCCCAACTCGTCGGGTCTTGATCTCAGTAATGAGCAGAGGCTCGGCTCCCTGAGCGCGAATTTGATCAATGTTGGGCTGACCTCTTGGAGAGCCTCGTCGCTGGTCGGTACGCACGAAGTCGTCTGGCAAGAGACGCTTGCCAGAAATGTCTTAAATCCTGCTGAACAGCGAGATGTGGTGGGAGAGGTGATGTTCGCGCAACGCTCTCACGTCGAGCAGGCGCTTGAGATTGCGACCGCATATCAAGCGGTCTGGCAAGCCACGCCGGCCCGGCAGCGGGCACAGGCGCTTCAAATGGCGGCCAAATCAATTGAGAGTCAGTCAGGCACGTTGATCGCGATGTTGGTGAGAGAAGCGGGCAAGTCGATTCCCAATGCAATTTCCGAAATCCGCGAAACGGTGGATTTTCTGAATTACTACGCTGCCTGGGCCTGTGAGCATTTGGAGGGCAATCCGCATGCGCCGTTGGGGCCCGTGGCCTGTATCAGTCCGTGGAATTTTCCTTTGGCGATTTTTGTTGGTCAGATCGCAGGCGCTCTGGCTGCAGGTAATGTGGTGATTGCCAAACCTGCTGAGCAAACCAGTTTGATCGCGCACGCTGCGGTCAAGATCCTTCATCGCGCAGGGATTCCCTCACAGGCTTTGCAACTTTTGCTCGGGACAGGTGAGGAGCTTGGGGCAGGTCTTGTTGAGAATTCCCGTATCCAAGGTGTCGTTTTTACGGGATCGACAGACGTTGCGCAGGCGATTGCACGTACCTTGTCCACGCGACTGGATGCGCGTGGCGAGCCTGTGACATTGATCGCCGAGACCGGTGGTATCAACGCAATGGTGGTGGACTCTTCGGCGCTGTGCGAACAAGTGGTCAATGATGTGCTGGTCTCCGCTTTTGATTCTGCGGGACAGCGCTGCTCGGCCTTGAGACTGCTATGCATCCAGGAAGAGATCGCCGATAGTTTGTTGCATATGTTGCGCGGCGCGATGGTCGAGCTTCGAACCGGTCATTGCGACAGACTGAGTTGCGATGTGGGACCGATCATTGATCGTCAGGCAAAAAGCACCATTGATCAATATCTAGATCAGTTGCAGAGGCAAGGTCGTCAGGTTTTTCAAACTGCATTGGAGTCTGATACGAACTTTGGATGGTTTGTCCCACCGACCTTGGTCGAAGTGCCTGCAGTTGAAGATGTATCAAGAGAGATTTTTGGACCCGTTTTACACATTGTGCGCTATCGACGTGAACAGCTCGATACGTTAGTCAATGCGATTAATCGTCTCGGTTATGGTCTCACGCTGGGTATACACACGAGGCTTGATGAAACTGTCCAGCAAGTCATCAACCATGCTTGTGCCGGTAACGTTTATATCAATCGCAACATGGTGGGGGCGGTCGTAGGTGTTCAGCCTTTCGGTGGTAATCGACTGTCAGGAACTGGGCCTAAAGCGGGAGGTCCGCTATATGTGTTGCGCCTCTTGGCGTCTTTGCAAAAGCCCCCTGTTTTCCTGGAAGCTTTGACTTCTGAGCAGAACCCTGACCGCGCCTCTGAGTACACCTTGTCAGGGCCAACCGGTGAGCGCAATACTTATCAACTGCAGCCTAAGACTGTCGTGCTTTGTGTGTCCTCGACCGAAATTGGTATCCAGCACCAGAGCGCGATCACCTCAAGTGTGGGGATCAAGCCAATCTGGTTGAATACCCCTGCGCTTGAAAGCTGGCGAGAAATGCGGCGTCAAGATACGCGAGAGTGGTCGATCTGTGAACAAGGTGAACTTGATCAACTGCCTTTCGAGGCCGTATTGTTTGAGGGTGATAGAGATACGTTGCTCGCGCTCGTACAACGTTTATGGAGACGGTCAGGACCGCTCGTTCCGATTCATAGTCGTTCGACTGAACAACTGGAAATGCTGGAACACTACAGGATAGAGATCCTGTTGCACGAAAAAGCGATCAGCAATAACACAGCGGCAGCCGGCGGAAATGCGACTTTGATGGCGATTGGGTAAATAGTCGATGAATTTGAATAATAAATATATTGGGAGCGCACATGGTTGACACAAGTTTGATTAAAGATTTTGACGTGGGTGAGGAAGCACGTCTGATGAACGAGCCGAAAGGTTTGTTTCCCGCGACGGCTGCAACTTCGCGCAATGCTGGCGCGGGTCCCTATAAGCGTCTGGTGTTGCGCGGTGCGACTGTGATTGACGGCACGGGTGCTTCTCCGTCGGGACCTTACGATATCGTCGTGGAAAATGGTCGTATCACCGAGCTCAAGTTAGTGGGGACACCGCACAAAGCGATCAATCCTAAAATTCGTCCCGCACCCGGCGACCATGAAATCGACTGTCATGGAAAGTTCGTGACACCAGGCTTGATCGATTGCCACAGTCATGTGGGAACGCCATGGCACGCGATGAGCGGAACGGTCCCGCCCGCCGATTATGTATACAAACTGTGGCTAGCCCATGGTGTGACGACGGTACGGGAAATGGGCTCCATGAATGGACTCGGCTACATGCTGCAGCAGCGTGAGGCGGCCGAGCGCAATGAAATCGCCGCGCCACGTATGGTTTTGCATTCATATTTTCCGGCGGTCAATGAGCGAATCAAAACGATCTTCACTCCTGAGCAGGCGCGCGACTGGGTGCGTAAACTCAAGGCGAGGGGAGCAGACGGAATCAAGTTTTTCGGCGCACCACCCAAGATCATGCAAGCCGCTCTGGATGAGGCGAAAGAGCAAGGACTTAAAACGGGGTGCCATCATGCGCAAATGGCTGTCACGCAGGTGAATGCGCTGACGTCGGCTCGCTGGGGTTTGACAAGTTCAGAACATTATTACGGGATTCCCGAGGCTCTTTTTGAGAACAGGGTGGTGCAAAACTTCCCGACTGACTATAACTATGGCGACGAGTACTTCCGTTTCTCTGTGTCTGGACAAATGTTCGCTCAGGCGGCCGCGCCCGGGAGCCAGAAGTGGAACGATGTTTTGCATCAATTCCTCGAGCTGGGTCATACCTTTGTACCGACTTTCAATATCTATGATGCCAATCGGGATTTGATGCGTGCGCGTCGGGCTGACTGGCATGGTGACTACAGCTGGAAATCAGTCTGGCGATATTTCCAGCCTCAGCGAGGCGGTCATGGAGCCTACTGGTATCGCTGGAGTGTTGCCAACGAAGTTGAGTGGAAACGCAACTATCAAATCTGGATGCAGTTCGTGAATGAATACAAAAATCTGGGTGGTCGCGTGTGTGCGGGCAGTGATTCGGGTTTCATTTACCAGATTTACGGATTTGGCTTGATCCGCGAGCTCGAACTTTTGCAGGAGGCTGGTTTCCATCCACTTGAGGTCTTGCGAAGTGCGACTTCCCAGGGGGCTGAACTGTTGGGGATTGAGGACGACACAGGTTCGATCGACCTCGGTAAGCGCGCCGATTTGCTGGTCCATGACTTGAACCCCCTGGAGGATTTCAAGTTGATGTACGGAACCGGCGCGATTCGCTTGAATGATGAAACAGGAAAAGCGGAATGGCATCGCAGTCTGCGTTATACGATCCGCGCAGGCATGATTTATGACACCCAGGAGCTACTGGAACAAGTCAAGCATATGGTCGATGAAAGCTGGAAGGAAGACAATGCAGATCGGCCCCCCCGTCGTTGATTTCATCGTCCTGTGCGGATTTCTTGGCAGCGGCAAAACGACGCTGCTGGTGGACTTGCTCAAGCAAGAGTCTCTCAAAGACACGGCGGTCATCGTCAACGAGGCCGGCGAGATCGGTCTGGATGGCGCGTTGATCGCGGATGCGGGTGACGCAAGCAGTACGATGCTTTTATCCAATGGCTGTGTGTGTTGTTCGCTGCGCAGTAGCCTGGTGATTACGGTGGCAGAGCTGCTCGATGCCCCTCGTCCCTTGGGTGCGCCGCCTCTCAGACGCGTCATTTTGGAGACGAGTGGGATTTCTCGTCCCGGGCCGATTTTGGCCTCGCTTGCCGATCCTGCGTTATCCACACGTAATCTACGCGTGTGTGTGGTCTCGACTTACGATGCAAGTCAGGACAATTTGCATGAGGATAATTTTGAAGAAGCAGCGGCCCAGTTGACGGCAGCACAGCGCATTGTGGTGACCAAGTCTGACTTGGTAAACGACGAGGCGCTCAAGGACGCAGAGCATCGAGCCCAGGCACTTAATCCGCTTGCCCGTATTGTGTCTGGACGTGATCGCCAGATATTAGTGAGCGAGGCATTGATCTCGCAGGATGCTTCCTCGGGTGGTTCCGATCGCTCGGACTTGCTCGATATGACTGTGCGCGCGCTCA
>JACCEC012880199.1_pt1 | contig 12749 bp, 12 predicted proteins | sample 7450121 | NCBI WGS metagenome assembly JACCEC01 (sample SAMN15323455, study PRJNA562643) | freshwater metagenome | isolation source: river surface water | place: USA:Blue River Watershed | collected 2017-08-18 | reverse complement strand
TAGCACCAATAGCTTTTTTTAAAAACCAATTTTTTTAAAGATTTTGCTTATTTTCGCTAAATGAAATGAGCACCAAACCAATTTAAATGTTTTAAAAAGCGAGGTGTGCGACCCGAGCTAAGCGAATAGGCGAAGCAATTCCATTTTCCCTTAAAAAACATATAATATCTTCGAATGAAAAACATCATCATCACAGGAACTTCTAGAGGAATTGGCTATGAATTGGCGTTGCAGTTTGCCAATGCCGGTCACAATGTTTTGGCGATTTCAAGAAAAACACCACAAGAATTTATCGAAAACCCAAATATAACGTGCCTTTCTGTCGATTTATCCGATGAAAACGAAATGCAGCAAGTGGAAAATTTTCTTTCTCATTCTTGGGCAACAGTGGATATAATAATTCATAATGCTGGAAGTTTATTGCTAAAACCTTTTTCGGAAACTTCTCAAAAAGATTTCGAAGACATTTATAAAGTGAACGTTTTTTGCGTTGCCAATTTGACTCGGATTTGTGTGCCGTATTTGCAAAAAGGAAGCCATGTAGTTACGATAAGCTCGATGGGCGGAATTCAGGGAAGTCTAAAATTCGCAGGCCTTGCAGCATATAGTTCCAGCAAAGGTGCGGTAATTACCTTATCGGAGTTATTGGCTGAAGAATATAAAGAAAGAGGAATTGCCTTCAATGTTCTAGCTCTTGGAGCTGTTCAAACCGAAATGTTGCAAGAGGCATTTCCAGGATATGAAGCACCCATATCAGCGGCAGCAATGGCCAATTATATTTTCGATTTTGCCTTGACTGGTAATAAATATTATAACGGAAAAGTATTGCAAGTATCATCGACAAATCCGTAAATATGAAATTATTTTTGTAATTTGTACCTTAATAAAAAGATTTAAAAATGACAAAGGTAAACGCCATTCAATTATTTGAAAACAAAAAAGTTAGAGTCATTTGGGATTCTGAACAAGAAAAATGGTATGTTTCTATTGTTGACGTAGTTGCTGCTTTGACTGAAAGTATGGATGCGAATGCGTATTGGAGAAAGTTAAAACAGCGACTAAAACAAGAAGGAAATGAAACCGTGACGAATTGTCACGGTTTGAAAATGGAAGCCGCAGATGGAAAAATGCGATTAACAGATGTCGCTGATACTGAGCAGCTTTTTAGACTAATTCAGTCTATTCCTTCGCCCAAAGCGGAACCATTTAAACTTTGGTTGGCACAAATTGCATCCGAAAGATTAGACGAATTGCAAGATCCAGAACTCACAATTGATAGAGCTTTAGAACAATATTTACAGTTAGGATATTCGCAAAACTGGATAAATCAGCGTTTGAAAAGTATCGAGATTCGAAAAGAACTTACCGACGAATGGAAAAGTAGGGGTTTGAAAGAAGGACAACAATTTGCAACTTTAACAGATATTATTTCTAAATCTTGGTCCGGAAAAACAACCAAAGAATACAAAGTTTTGAAAGGTTTAAAAAAAGAAAACCTTCGAGACAATATGACTAATACCGAATTGATTTTGAATATGCTTGCCGAAGCATCGACTAAAGACATTTCACAGGCCGTGAATCCAACAACTTTTGATGATAATAAAAAAGTGGCAAAACAAGGTGGTAATGTTGCCAAAGTTGCTCTAAAAGAACTCGAAGCGAAAACAGGCAAGAAAGTAGTTACAGGATTAAACGCCAAATCTTTATTGGAAGCAAATAAAAAAATTGAGAATTGAGCGAAACCCTTTCAAAATATTTACCTGAACACGCCGTGAAACCAGTTTTTGAGCTGATTGTTGTTAATCAAGTGCATCTCAAAATCGTGAACGAACGTGTAACTCGTCATGGAGATTATCGAAAAGGTTTGAGCGGAAAACACGAAATAACGGTCAATGCTAGTTTGAATAAATACAAATTTTTGATTACGCTGATTCACGAAATTTCGCATTTGGTAGCTTTTGAAAAATTTGGTAGAAACATCAAACCACATGGGAATGAATGGAAATATTCTTTCCAGCGATTGATGATTCCGTTTATTCGACCTGAGATTTTTCCCAATGATTTGTTGCCTTTGTTGGCGAGACATTTCAAAAACCCATCGGCAAGTAGCGATACCGATGCTACTTTATCATTGGCACTCAAGCAGTTTGACGTTCAAAACGATAAAAACCACATATTTGAAATTCCCTATGGTAGTGTTTTCAGGATTCACAACGGGAAAATATTCAAAAAAGTAGCTTTAAGAACCAAACGATATGAATGTGTTGAGCTAAGTTCAGGAAGAATATATCTTTTTAATCCGAACGCTGAGGTTGAATTGTTGCCGAGTTGATTATATTTGTAAAATTATTAAAAAATGGGGTTGTTTAAATCTCCTAACAACTATGAATAAAAATTATTACGCAATTATTATGGCTGGTGGAGTTGGTTCCCGTTTTTGGCCGGTAAGCACCACAGAATTCCCAAAACAATTTCACGATATGCTGGGTGCTGGAGACACTTTAATTCAGAAAACTTTCAGTAGATTGTCAAAATTAATTCCAGTAGAAAATATTTTAATTTTAACCAATGAAAAATATAATTCTATCGTTTTAGAGCAGTTGCCAATGGTGAAACAAGAGCAAGTTTTGCTGGAACCAGCAATGCGAAACACAGCTCCTTGCATTTTATATGCTGCTCTAAAAATTCAAAAAAAAAATCCTAAGGCCCTTATGGTGGTCGCGCCAAGCGATCATTGGATAGAAGATGAAACTGCTTTTACAGAAAACTTGCAGCAATGTTTTGATTTTTGTTCTAAGGAAAAGGCGTTGATGACACTCGGTATTCAACCTACGTTTCCAAATACTGGTTTTGGATATATTGAATTTGATAAAACGGACTTAAATCCTATTAAGAAAGTATCTCAATTTCGAGAAAAACCAGATTATGAAACGGCAAAATCATTCTTGAAAAGTGGTAATTACTTGTGGAATGGTGGTATTTTTATTTGGAGTGCCAAATCCATTACCGAAGCTTTTGAGAAGTTTCAGCCGCAAATGAATGCTTTATTTCTAAAAGGTGTAGAAAGTTACAATACTCCTTCAGAAAAATCATTTATTGAAGAAAATTATGCTTTGGCAGAAAATGTTTCTATCGATTATGCTGTGATGGAAAATGCCAAAAACGTCTATGTTCTTCCTGCTACTTTTGATTGGAATGACTTAGGAACTTGGGGTTCATTACACGAAAAATTAGATAAAGACAAAAATAATAATGCGGTGGTAAATGCTACGGTTTTATTGCAAAATGCTTCGAGCAATATAATTAGTACAGCCAAAGATAAACTCGTAATTATTGATGGGTTGGAGGATTTTATTATTGTAGATAAAGATAATGTTTTATTGATTTATCCAAAGAATAAAGAGCAAGACATAAAAGGAATTGTAAGTCAACTTAAAGCAAATTGACTTTCGCTTTTTTTATTTGTTTAAATAGGCTTCTCTTACCTTTTTAAATAAATTAGAGGAATAAACAAAGTCCACAATTGCAGCATTATCTGTCCTGAAAATTTCTTCTTTAGTTCCTTCCCAATCTTTTAATCCATTTTTGAGAAAGATAATTTTCTCTCCAATTTCCATTACCGAATTCATATCGTGTGTGTTAATTACTGTCGTGATGTTGTATTCTTCGGTAATTTCCCGAATGAGATTATCAATAAGGGTTGCTGTGTTGGGGTCCAATCCTGAATTGGGTTCGTCGCAAAAAAGATATTTTGGATTGTTTACGATGGCACGAGCAATAGCAACTCTTTTTTGCATTCCTCCTGAAATTTCAGATGGTAATTTATGGTGAGCATTAACAAGTGCCACTCTTTTTAATACAAAATCTACACGATCTTGAATTTTATGTTTGTCATCATTGGTAAACATTTTCAAAGGAAAACCTACATTTTCTGAAACAGTCATCGAGTCAAATAAGGCGCTTCCTTGAAAAAGCATGCCAATTTCAGTCCTCAATTCTCGTTTTTCATCCGAGTTGAGGTCAGAATATATTCTGCCGTCAAAAGAAATGGTACCAACTTCTGGTGTGTGAATTCCGAGTAATGATTTTAGCAAAACTGTTTTCCCGGAACCACTTTGACCAATAATTAAATTTGTTTTTCCAGTTTCGAAAACAGTAGAAACTCCTTTAAGAATTTTGGTGGGGCCAAATGATTTCTCTATGTTTTTTATTTCTATCATTAGGCCAATAGTAATTGAGTTAGAATATAATTTAGTAAAATAATCATTACTGATGTCCAAACAAAAGCAACGGTACTTGCTTTTCCTACTTCAAGTGCGCCACCTTTCATATAATAACCATGAAAAGCAGGAATAGAAGCCAATAGGATTCCAAAAATAAAAGTCTTGATAAAAGCATAGGTTACGTGAAAAGGTTCGAAATTAATTTGTAGTCCATTAATAAAATCTGAACTTGTTCCAAAACCACCGTAAACTGCAGCAATATAACCGCCAAATACACCTAAAAACATACTAATTCCTATTACAAAGGGATAAAGCAGAATAGCGATTAATTTAGGAAAAACAAGATAATTTAAGGAATTGACTCCCATCACTTCTAAAGCGTCTATTTGTTCTGTAACTCTCATAGAACCAATACTTGAAGTAATGAATGAACCCATTTTACCGGCCATAATTACAGAAATAAAGGTTGGTGCAAATTCTAAAATGACAGATTCTCTTGTGGCATAGCCAATGAGTGTTTTTGGTATTAAAGGATTATCCAAGTTTAATGCCGTTTGAATCGCTACAACACCTCCGACAAATATGGAAATAAATGCTACTATGCCTAGGGAATCTATAATTAATTCGTCAATTTCTTTGAAAATAAGACCTTTCATCACAGACCATTTGGTCTGCTTCCTGAATATTTCTTTCCACATCAAAAAATATTTTCCAATTTGAGATAAGTAACGAAGAAGCATCATTTTTTATTCAGTTTACAGTTTTGTTAACCCTTTTCAAGGATACATAAAAGCAAAAATACTTTATTTTGTTGGATTTTAGATTTTGTTTTTAATTACTAATAGAGGAAATATTAAAACAATTTCTCTTTCATTTTTTGCAATCGGTATTTTCGTATAAATTTCTCTTGTTCGGGATTTACTAATTTAGGTTTATTGGCAGATTTGGCCTTCCAAAAACCCTTGATGTAGTCTATAAACAATAGAGGTTTTCCTTTGCGCATTGCCAGTTTTAAAGATGCGATTGCAGTTATAAAAAAGCCGTAACCCAAAGTATAAAAAGCTTCTCCTTGTTTGTAACGAGCCGTTTTGTTGTAATTGGCTCCCGTAGGTTTCAGGTGTTTTACGTGCAATTTTTCGTCGGTGACCACTTTCCAATTATAGAATTTGCAAAGCAATTCGTCCACCGTGTCCCAGCCCATAGCTGGTTTCAAGCCACCAATTTGCTGGAAAGTTTTTTTTCTGTAGGCTTTGAGCGCACCTCGAATATGGTCTTTGTCGGTCAGGTTTTCCAACACCCAATCTCCATTTTTTTCGATGTAACAAAAACCACCAACCATTCCAATTTTCACATCGGATTGAAAGTGGGTAATAATAGTTTCGAAATAATTGGGAGGAAAAATTAAGTCCGCATCGAGTTTTACAATTAAATCGTAATTGTCGTCCAAAGTTTCATATCCTTTCTGAAAAGCTTGAATAACTTTACTTCCGGGTAAATGTATGGTTTCGGAAGTTTTGTTTACCAAACTGATGAATGGATTTTCTTTGGCAAATTCCAATACGATTTCGGCTGTTTTATCCGTAGAATTATCATTGACCACTACGATTTTTGAAGGTAAAACCGTTTGCGAAATCAAAGATTGCAAGGTCAAAGGAATGAGTGCTTCTTCGTTATAAGATGGAATGACGATGTAGTATTTCATTAATTTTTGTTCAAAGCTTTGTCAATTTTCTGAACTTTGACAAGCTTGTTTATTTTACCTTTTCTGCGTAAACAATATAGTATCTAGGTGTAAAAATTCTCAATAGTGGACGAAAACCAATTTTTTTGACCGGATGTGTGAATTTTTCTCTATCGATGATTTTCCAGCCTGTTTTTTCCAAAAGCCAATCCAATTGCCAGTCTTCAAATTCGTGGTAATGCCTGTCCCACATATCGGTTTTGTTTCGATAAGCAGGGGAAAACCACAATCGTAATGGAATTGAAATCAGTAATTTGTCGCATTTCACATTTTCCAAAACGGTGTAAGGATTCAACAAATGTTCAAAGATTTCGAAAGCAGTAAAAACAGTATAATTTTCTTTTTGCAATGCCGTTTGATTGTTGTCTACATCTTCTCCCGTAGTGTTTTTTACACTATATCCATTTTCAACCATAATTTTGGAGAAAGGATTCGGGACACCTAAATCGAATATGATTTCGGAAGTGGAAATGTGTTTTTGTAAAAAATTTAAAGTATGTTTGAATCGTTTGTTTGGAAATGTTTTTTCGTACATAATCATGGCGAGGAAAGAAGTAATCTCTCGTTCATATTTAGTTTATTATCGCAAATTTACTTTTTTCTTCCAACTTCCAACTTCCAACTTCCAACTTTTTTAATATCGATAAACAAAAGCATTAACATTCATTCCAGCTCCAACAGAAGCAAAAATAAGAATATCACCTTTATTGATTTTATGATTTTCTAGTTTATCTTGCAATATCAAATCATATAAAGTTGGAACCGTTGCTACACTACTGTTTCCCAAATCATGAATGCTCATTGGCATAATGTTTTCAGGTGGAGTTTTACCGTATGATTTGTAAAAACGGTGAATAATGGCTTCATCCATTTTTTCGTTGGCTTGATGAATTAGAATTTTTTTCACTTCATCTATACCAATTCCGCTTTTGTCTAAACAGTTTTTCATAGCTGCTGGAACTTCACTCAATGCAAATTCATATATTTTTCTACCAAACATTTTGATGTATTTAATGTCTGGATTTAACTCTGTATTGTATGATTTTCCAAAAAATAAATATCCCGCTTCATCATTCGCAAATGTTGCGCTTTCGTAGGACAACATTCCAGTTTCATCATCAGAAGCTTCTATAATTGTGGCACCGGCACCATCTGAATAAATCATAGAATCTCTATCATGTTCATCAACCACTCTCGAAAGAGTTTCGGCTCCAATGACTAAACAACGTTTTGCCATACCCGAAAGTATAAAAGCATTGGCTTGCATCACACCTTCTACCCAACCCGGGCAACCAAAAAGAATGTCGTAGGCCACACATTTTGGGTTTTTTATTTGTAATTTATGTTTGACACGGGTGGCCAAACTTGGAATAATATCCGATTGAATATTGCCCGATTTTACATCTCCAAAATTGTGAGCAAAAATAATGTAATCTATAGTTTCTGGATCAATCCCGGCGTTTTTAATTGCTTTTTGTGAAGCTAGAAACGCTAAATCTGACGTACATTGGTCTGGAGCTGCATATCGCCTTTGATCGATACCTGTGATTTTTTTAAATTTATTGATGATGACTTCATTTGGATATCCAAAAGGACTACCATCTTCATTCAAAAAAATGTGTTGTTCAAATTCTGTGTTTTCTACATTAATCTCCGGAATGTAACTTCCTACTCCAGTTATTTTAATTTTCATCTGATTATAATATTTGTTTTTTAATGGAAGATGGAACGCCTATAATCATATTGGTGTGTGTCAATGATAATTGTCGTGGGCGTTTCATCTGATTATAATATTTGTTTTTTAATGGAAGATGGAACGCCTATAATCATATCCTTGTGTGTCAATAACTATTGTCGTGGGCGTTTCATCTGTTTATATTTATTGTTTTCATCGGTCAGATGGAACACTCATAATCATCCCCCAGTGTTTCAAAAACTATTGTCATGGGTGTTTCATTAGAACTTATTAAGTAATTATCATGCTAAATTAGAGATAAAAATCGAGATTTTCAGATAAAAAATACTATGCTTGCATACTATTATTAAAAATTGTATTTTTCCGTCAAAAAATGATAATTTGTTACAAAAACTGAGAAATAGCTACATTTTTATTTTCATAACTGTTGCAATCGAAAGTGCTCTAGTTTTCATGTTTTCGGCAGTTTGTCCTGAGAAATTTTCGTCGATTGTGGTGTTGAAATACTGGTGCCAAATGGTAAAATGTTCTGATGAAAGTTTGGATTGTTGGTTTAAGTCTGTGTGAATTTGGAGCACATTTTTTCTGTAGCTTCCTCTGTCAAAAAGGATTTGTTCCCAAAAATCGACTAATTCTAACAAATGTGGAGTCAAATCTATTTTGGCCACTTCAGTAAAAATAAAATTGATTTTGCTGTCGGTGAGTAATTTTTTGTAGAATTCACCCATCAATAGATGTATATCTTCGCGTGTTTGAATGTCTCTCATAATAATGCAAATTTAAATACTAAATCTCATATTGTATTAATATTATTATTATATATTTGTCACTAAACCTTTAATTTTTAAAAATGAAAAAAAATATTTTAGTTCTTTTGCTTATGACGTTTTCGACTTCGATTTTTGCACAGGTTGATATAATTACAAAACATAGTGGTGAAAATGTTAAGGGGAAAGTTGTTCGAATAGATGAATATGTTGTTGTTTATAAGTATGATGGAGAAGATGCAGAAAATTCTATTGGGAAATATGCAATAGGAAAAATTGTATATGGAAAAAGTGGTAGGGTTGAGGAAATCACTGAAAAAATTGTTGTAAACGGAGAAGCTGACTGGGATAAAGTTATAATTCTTGAAGACAAAGCATATCTAGCTGGATTAAAAAAAGTTGGTGAAATTAAAGGTAAAACTGCGTTTATTAACTTGCATACTGGGAACACTGGGGATTCAAAAGCTGATAAAAAACTCAAGATAGAAGCTGCAAAATTGGGATGTCCATTTGTATTTATGACAGCCGATAAAGATATTAATGAATCTGGAGCCAATGGAGTTTCATTTGGAGCAGTACAAGCTATTAGAAAAGGAATAGCGTACAAATATTAGTTTTCTTTTGAATGAAAAATAAAAAATGCCTCGTATTTTATGAGGCATTTTTTATATGAATAATTAAAATTTTATTTTAGTTTTCCATGTAGGCTTCAATTGGAGCACAACTGCACACTAAATTTCGGTCACCATAAGCGTCATCGGCTCTGCGAACAGTTGGCCAAAATTTGTTTTCTACAATGTAATCCAATGGAAAAGCCGCTTGTTCTCTGCTGTATGGAAAATTCCAAACATCAGCCGTAAGTATTGCTAAAGTATGTGGAGCATTCTTCAAAACATTGTTTTTATTTTCCAATGTTGAAGCTTCAATTTCTTTTCTAATAGCAATCATCGCCTCACAAAAACGGTCAAGTTCCTCTAGATTTTCACTTTCGGTAGGTTCAATCATCAAGGTTCCAGCAACAGGAAAAGAAACGGTTGGAGCGTGGAAACCATAATCCATCAAACGTTTAGCGATATCGGTAACTTCAATTCCTTTTTGTTTGAAAGGACGACATTCCAATATCATTTCGTGAGCTGCACGGCCCATTTCACCGGAATATAGAGTGTCGTAATGACCTTTCAATTTTTCTTTAATATAATTGGCATTCAAAATGGCGTGTTCGGTTACACTTTTTAAACCTTCAGCGCCAAGCATTGAAATGTATCCGTAAGAAATCAAACAAACCAAAGCAGAACCCCAAGGGGCGGCAGAAATTGCAGAAATTGCCTGATTTCCTCCTGTTGGAATTACTGGATTGGATGGTAAAAACGGAACTAAATGTTTCGCTACACAAATAGGTCCAACACCTGGTCCACCTCCTCCGTGAGGGATGGAGAATGTTTTGTGTAAATTCAGGTGGCAAACATCAGCTCCAATGGTAGCAGGGTTTGTTAAACCTACTTGAGCATTCATATTGGCACCATCCATATAGACTTGACCACCATTTTCGTGTATAATTTTTGTAATTTCTTGAATGGCACTTTCGAAAACTCCGTGAGTTGATGGATAAGTGACCATCAAACAGGACAAATCGTCTTTGTGTTCTATGGCTTTTTGGCGTAAATCTTCTACATCAATATTACCGTTTTCTAAAGTTTTGGTTACAATAACTGTCATACCAGCCATTGCTGCCGATGCCGGATTGGTTCCGTGAGCCGATGAAGGAATGAGTGCCACATTTCTGTGATGATCGCCACGTGATTGATGATAGGCACGAATGACCATAAGTCCCGCGTATTCACCTTGAGCTCCAGAATTAGGTTGCAAAGTTGTTCCTGCAAAACCTGTAATTACATTTAATTGTTGTTCTAATTTAGACAACATTTCTTGATACCCTTGTGTTTGGTTTAATGGAGCGAAAGGGTGAATGTTGTTCCAATTGGCGTTGCTTAATGGTAACATCTCGGCCGCAGCATTTAACTTCATGGTACAAGAACCCAATGAAATCATCGAGTGATTCAATGATAAATCTTTACGCTCTAATTTTTTGATGTAACGCATCAAATCAGTTTCCGAATGATGTTTGTTGAAAATATCATGCTCCAAGAACCTTGAAGTTCTTTCTAAATTTGAAGGAAAATGATTGGTTTCAGTCAAGAATTTAATTGTGTTTGCCTGAGTATTATTTGCGGAAGCGAAAATTGAAACAATTTTATTAATGTCGGCAACACTTGTCGTTTCATTCAAAGAAATGGAAATTGTATTTTCGTCAATGTAATAGAAATTAATTTCGTTTAGTTCAGCAATTTTCTTAACTTTTTTAGTCTCGGCTTTGATAACAATGGTATCAAAAAAAGCTGTGTTGGTTTGTTTGAATCCTAATTTTTCTAATTCGTTTGATAATGTTGCCGCCAACGAATGAATTTTATTGGCAATATATCTCAAGCCTTTTGGTCCGTGAAACACCGCATACATTCCAGCCATTACTGACAATAAAACTTGAGCAGTGCAAATATTTGAAGTTGCTTTGTCGCGTTTAATATGTTGCTCTCTCGTTTGCAAAGCCATTCGAAGGGCACGATTCCCATCGGTGTCAATTGTAACACCAATGATTCTTCCAGGCATACTTCTTTTGTATTCGTCTTTTGTGGCGAAATAAGCTGCATGTGGTCCACCATAACCCAATGGAATCCCGAAACGCTGTGTTGTTCCAAGAACAACTGCTGCTCCCATTTCGCCAGGAGGGGTTAGGAGCGCTAAACTTAAAATATCGGCGGCAACGGCTACTTTTATTTCTTTATTGTTTGCATTGGTAATAAAATCTGCATAATCGTAAACTTGTCCAAATTTGCCTGGATATTGGAGAATAGCTCCAAAAAATTCAGTCGAAAAATCGAATGTTTCGTGGTTTCCGACAACTATTTCAACACCAATTGGAGCTGAACGTGTTTCTAAAACAGATAAAGTTTGTGGTAATATTTCCTCTGAAACAAAGAATTTATTGATGTTGTTTTTCTTTTGGTCACGCGAACGAACATCAAACAATAAGGCCATCGCTTCAGCTGCAGCCGTTCCTTCGTCTAAGAGGGATGCATTGGCTATTTCCATTCCGGTCAATTCGATAACCATAGTTTGAAAATTCAAAATGGCTTCCAAACGCCCTTGTGCAATTTCGGCTTGGTAAGGGGTGTAAGCCGTGTACCAACCTGGATTTTCAAAAATATTTCTTTGAATTACAGCAGGAACAATCGCTTGATTGTATCCTAATCCGATGTAGGATTGGAAAACTTTGTTTTTGCTTCCCAACTCAGCGATATGATTGGTATATTCATATTCGGTCATGGCAGGGTCCAAAACAAGTGGAGTTTTGAGGCGAATATCATCTGGAAGTGTTTCATAAACAAGTCGTTCGATAGAGTCAACACCTATGGTTTTTAGCATGTGTTGCAAGTCGGTTTCTCTAGGGCCAATGTGTCTTAAAGCAAAAGCATCTGTTTTCATGTAATAATAGAAGTGTTGTTTTTTGAGCCGCAAATTTATGGATAATTATCAAAAAAACAGGTTGTCAAGGCATTGATTTTTAGGAATTTTTCAACTAAATTAAGGTCTTGTTAACAGTTTTGCTATTTTTGTAGAATGAAGATTTTCAGAAAAATACTCAATTTTTATTTAGATAGCAGTATTCACGTAGCTTTTGCGGTATTTTGCTTGGTGGAGATTACTGTTTTATCAAATCCGTTGAAGCCAATTGATAATTTTTCTATTTGTATTTTTTTTGGAACGATTTTGGGATATAATTTCCTGAAATATTTTGAAGTTATTAGAAAAGGATTTTTCCACACCAATAAATATTATGCGATTATTGTAATAAGTATTTTGGCAGGAATTGGTTTTTTGTTTTCATTTTATTTATTGGAATATACCATTCAAAAACTACTTTTGGTTTCAGGATTATTTGTTTTGATTTATCCTTTTTTGAGAAATTTTGGTTGGCTGAAACTTTTCTTGGTAAGTTTTGTGGTTACTTTTATAACTGTATGGATTCCTTTTCAAACTATAAAATGGATGTCATTTGATATTTACTTAAGCCTAATTCAACGTTTTTTAATACTAACCAGTTTGCTAATTCCATTTGAAATAATGGACAGTAAAACCGATGATAAATCCTTGAATACTTTGCCTCAATCATTTGGAATTGAAAGCACTAAATTGTTTGGAATTTTATTGGTAATTCCATTTATTGTCTTAGAATTTTTAAAACTGAATCCAAGCTATTTAGTGCT
>JACCEC012296398.1_pt1 | contig 12749 bp, 13 predicted proteins | sample 7450121 | NCBI WGS metagenome assembly JACCEC01 (sample SAMN15323455, study PRJNA562643) | freshwater metagenome | isolation source: river surface water | place: USA:Blue River Watershed | collected 2017-08-18 | reverse complement strand
GGTGTGACTCTTTATACCGTCGGCACCATCAAGGACGTGAACGTCGATGGTTCGATTCGCAAGTACGTCAGCATTGACGGCGGCATGAGCGACAACATGCGCACCGCGCTTTACCAGGCGGCTTACACGGTTCGCTTGGCTTCGAGGGTTTCGAGCGCCGACCAGGCTCTCGTTCGAGTTGTCGGGCGGCACTGCGAGAGCGGTGACATCGTGGTTCGCGATGATTACCTGCCGGGCGACGTGTCCAATGGAGACACCCTGGTAGTTGCCGCAACTGGCGCTTATTGCTTCTCGCTCGGCAATAACTACAACTTCTTGACTCGCCCTCCGGTTGTGGCAGTGCGCTCCGGTAAGGCACGATTGATTGTGCGAGGCGAAACCGAAGCCGACCTTTTCGACAGAGACGTCGAACTCCATGACAAATTTGCCTCAGCGAACAAGGACCAATCGTGATCGAATACCGCCCACTGCGCATCGCACTACTCGGTGCCGGTTCTGTCGGCGCTCAGGTTGCCCGCCTCCTTCTTGAGAACCGTGAAGAACTTGCCGCTCGAGTAGGTGCCGAACTCGAACTGATCGGAATCGCAGTCCGCGACCTTAATTCGAAGCGTCCGGAAGGTGTCCCGGTAGAGCTTCTCACCACTGACGCCGAGAAGCTGATTCTCGGGGCTGACATCGTCATCGAAGTTATGGGTGGTCTCGAGCCAGCCAGAACCTACATTCTTCAGGCACTGAATTCGGGTTCGGACGTCATCACTGCAAACAAGTACCTTCTCGCGACCCACGGAACCGAGCTATTCGACGCTGCCGAGCAGGTTGGCGCACAGCTTTACTTCGAGGCCGCTGTAGCAGCTGCAATTCCGATTATTCGCCCACTTCGCGAATCTCTCGCTGGAGACAAAGTCACTCGCATCATGGGAATTGTGAACGGCTCGACCAACTACATTCTCGACCGCATGGACAATGCAGGGCTTTCACTCGAAGAGGCGATGGTTGAGGCCACCGAGCTTGGCTACCTTGAGGCTGACCCTTCGCTCGACGTCGAGGGCTACGACGCCGCCCAGAAGGTGGCAATTCTCGCCTCGCTTGCATTCCACACCGAGGTTCCTCTAGAAAACGTTTATCGCGAGGGAATCACCAAGATCACTCGCGAGCAGATGACCGCGGCTAAAGAGAACGGCTACGTCATCAAGTTGCTTGCAATCTGCGAGCGCCTCGAAGACGGCGTATCGGCTCGCGTTTACCCCGCTCTGATTCCGCGCGAGCATCCGCTAGCTGCCGTGCGCGGAGCGTTCAACGCCGTTTTCGTTGAGGCAGAGGCCGCGGGAGCACTCATGTTTTACGGTTCCGGCGCCGGTGGCACCCAGACCGCCTCTGCTGTTTTGGGCGACCTAGTTTCGGCCGCCAAGCGTCACGTCGCCGGTGGCCCGGGCCTTGCCGACTCTGTTCACGCCGAGCTGCCGGTCTTGCCGATTGACCGCGTCAACACCCGTTACCAGATCACACTCGAGGCGAAGGATCAGCCAGGTGTGCTGGCGTCAATCGCTTCGACATTCGCCGAATTCGGTGTTTCGGTTGAAACAGTCGAACAGTCAATCAACCCGCGCAAGACCGCCACTTTGATGGTTGGCACTCACGAGGCAACCGAGTCCTCGTTGCGCGCCGTTGTCGCAGCTCTCGCCGCCAGTGATGCCGTCGAGTCGATCACCTCAGTTATTCGAGTAGAAGGCATCTAATGGCACATCAGTGGCGCGGAGTTATCCGCGAGTATTTCGATCGACTAGACATCGATGAGTCGTGCCCGATCATTACCCTCGGTGAGGGTGGGACCCCGCTGGTTGAAGCCCCCGCGCTCGCCAAGCTCGTTGGCGCGGCAGAGGTTTACCTAAAGGTTGAAGGCATGAACCCGACCGGTTCGTTCAAGGACCGCGGAATGACCATGGCCGTTTCGAAGGCTGTCGGTCACGGCGCTAAAGCTGTGATTTGCGCCTCTACCGGTAACACCTCGGCTTCGGCGGCGGCTTACGCAGCTGCAGCCGGCATCCAGTCGGTCGTTCTGGTTCCCGAAGGCAAGATCGCACTGGGCAAGCTCTCGCAGGCTGTGGCTCACAAGGCTCAGATTTTGCAGGTTCAGGGAAACTTCGACGACTGCCTTCACCTAGCCCGCGATCTCTCCGAATACTACCCGGTTCACCTGGTCAACTCGGTAAACCCAGACCGCATCGAGGGCCAGAAGACGGGTGCTTTCGAGGTGGTCGAGCGTCTAAACCGCGCTCCGGACATTCACGTGTTGCCGGTCGGTAACGCAGGCAACTACTCGGCTTACTTCAAGGGCTATGTCGAAGAGTTCAACCTCGGGGTAATCAAGAAGGTCCCGCAGATGTGGGGTTTCCAGGCCGACGGCTCGGCTCCATTTGTGTACGGCACACCGGTGCTGCGCCCGGAAACCATCGCAACCGCGATTCGAATCGGCAACCCGGCTTCTTACGAACTCGCCCTAAGCGCTCGCGAATGCTCCGACGGCATGTTCGGCTCGGTCACCGACGAAGATATTCTCTGGATGCACCGCTTCCTCTCGCAGGAGGTTGGCGTATTCGTTGAGCCATCGTCTGCCACCGGCGCCGCGGGTCTGCTAAAGCAGTCCAAGGCCGGCAAGGTCCCAGCGGGTTCGGTAATCGTTGTAACCGTCACCGGGCACGGACTCAAGGACGCCCTGTGGGCGCTCAAAGACGAAAACGGTGACGAAATCCAGCCGCAGAGTGTCTCAACTCGCGCCGAAGAAGTAGCAGAGCGCCTGGGTCTAGCCTGATGAACATCGTCGGTCGCAGAGTCAGCGTCAAGGTTCCGGCAACGTCCGCAAACCTCGGCCCTGGCTTCGACACGCTCGGTATGGCCCTGTCGTTCTACGACGAATTGCACGTCGAGGCCGTCGAGGGCAACAAGGTCACCGTTGAAGTTCACGGCGAAGGAGCTGGCGAAGTTCCGACCGACGAAACCAACCTCGTAGCCAAGACCATTCGCTTCGTCTTCGACCGCTATAAGCAGCAGATGCCCGGTCTCAAGTTAGAGGCGCACAACGTGATCCCGCACGGCCGAGGTATGGGTTCGTCTGGCGCTGCCGTCGTCAGCGGAATCATGGCCGCCAAAGGTTTGCTCGAGGGTATCGTCGAAATTTCCTCCAGCGAATTGCTCGACATCGCCACCGAACTCGAAGGCCACCCGGATAACGTTGCCCCCGCGCTGTTCGGCGGCTTGACGATTGCCTGGGAGGACGAGTCCGGCCCGCACCACAAAAAGCTTTTCGTTCACCGCGGTGTCTCTCCGCTTGAACTGGTGCCAGCCCACAAGATGTCCACCGCTCTCGCGCGTTCGCTGCAGCCGGAGTCGGTTCCTCACGACGACGCCGTGTTCAACGTTTCTCGCTCTGCACTGCTAATCGCTGCCCTAACTCAAAGCCCGGAGCTCCTCATGGCCGCAACCGAAGACAAGTTGCACCAGGAATACCGAGCCGAGGCCATGCCCGAAACCAACGAGCTGATCGCGCTGATGCGTTCGCACGGTCACGCGGCTGTAGTCTCAGGTGCGGGTCCGTCGGTCTTGGTTTTGGCAAGTGACCCCGCACAGCGTCTCGAAGCAGCGAAATTGGCTGCCGAAAAGTATCCACAGTGGCAGGCGTTGCTTTTGGCTGTTGACTTCAAAGGTGCTACTGTTATCACGCAGCACAAATAAGTCGCAATTGCGCTTGTGCAGCCCCTCGCAGATCTAATGCGAGAGAACAGTGACCTTTTCAAAAGCAGTTTTCTTGGTCACGCATAATCTCCAGAAAGAGACATAACAAAACATGGATGAAATCCAAGAGACTACGCCGGCAAAACGCCGTCGCGTAACCGCAGAGGCAAAGCCTGCGACCGAAACAACCACCGCCTCAGAAGCCTCGGCGAGCGAAGCTCCAAAGCGTCGCACCCGCAGCGCCAAGCCAGCAACCGAAGGCGATTCGGCACCGAAGGCCGACAGCGCACCAGCTGCCGAAAAGTCGGAAGGCTCGTCTGAGCAGCGCGAAGACCGCCCTCAGCGTGACCGTTCGGAGCGCCCAGAGCGCGACGACGAGCGTTCGGGAAACAACCGTAACCGCAACCGTAACCGCAACCGGAACCGCGGTGACCGCAACCGCAACGGCGGCGGAAACTACCGCGACCGCGACCGTGACCGCGACGAGGTCGAGCCGGAGATTTCGCCAGACGACATCCTGGTTCCAGTCGCCGGTATCCTCGACGTTCTAGACAACTACGCCTTCGTGCGCACCTCTGGCTACCTGCCTGGCCCGAACGACGTTTACGTCTCGCTCGGTCAGGTTAAGAAGTACGGCCTGCGAAAGGGTGACGCTGTAGTCGGCGCAATCCGCCAGCCTAAGGAAGGCGAAGGCCAGGGTCGTCAGAAGTTCAACGCGATTGTTCGCATCGACTCGATCAACGGCCAGACCATCGAGCAGGCTCAAGCCCGCGTCGAGTTCGGCAAGCTAACCCCGCTCTACCCGCAGACCCGTCTGCGCCTGGAGACCGACCAGAACAAGCTCTCGACCCGAATCATCGACTTGGTTTCGCCAATCGGTAAGGGTCAGCGCGGTCTGATTGTTTCCCCTCCAAAGGCCGGTAAGACCCTGGTTCTTCAGGCGATTGCAAACTCGATTGCACAGAACAACCCAGAGGTTCACCTCATGGTTGTCCTTGTTGACGAGCGTCCTGAAGAAGTAACCGACATGCAGCGCACCGTAAAGGGTGAGGTTATTGCCTCGACCTTCGACCGCCCTGCTGAAGACCACACCACCGTTGCCGAACTAGCAATTGAGCGCGCAAAGCGTTTGGTTGAGCTAGGCCACGACGTTGTGGTTCTACTTGACTCGATCACCCGTCTCGGACGCGCTTACAACCTGAGCGCTCCTGCTTCGGGCCGAATCCTTTCGGGTGGTGTCGACTCCTCGGCTCTCTACCCACCAAAGCGCTTCTTCGGTGCCGCTCGAAACATCGAGGACGGCGGCTCGCTAACCATCCTTGCAACCGCTCTAGTTGAGACCGGTTCGAAGATGGACGAGGTTATCTTCGAAGAGTTCAAGGGAACCGGAAACATGGAGCTTCGCCTGTCGCGCCAGCTAGCCGACAAGCGTATCTTCCCAGCCGTCGATGTGAATGCATCGGGTACCCGCCGCGAAGAGATGCTGATGAGCCCGGACGAAACCAAGATAGTTTGGAAGCTCCGCCGTGCTCTTGCAGGTCTAGAGCAGCAGCAGGCTCTAGAGCTCGTACTAAACCGCCTCAAGGACACTCAGAGCAACGTCGAGTTCCTGATGCAGGTTCAGAAGTCGATGCCTGTACCTGCCGGTTCCGACGGAGAGTAAATGCTCGACTCGGTAGCACCCCTTCTAGCCGAGCACGCCGAGCTTCAGGTGAAGCTCAGCGACTCTGCTGTTCACGCCAACCCAGCCTTGGCCAAAAAGCTCAACCGCCGATACGCAGAACTCAGTGCGATTGTTGCCGCCTATAACGGCGTCACCTCGTTGACCGAAGATCTTGCCGCCGCCAAGGAGCTTGCCAAGGAGGACGAAGCGTTCGCCGAAGAGGTTCCGGCTCTCGAAGAGAAGCTGGTTGCTGCCAACGAGCGCTTGCGCCGACTCTTGATTCCGCGCGACCCTGACGACGGCCGCGACGTGATCATGGAAATCAAGGCCGGTGAAGGTGGTGCCGAGTCCGCGCTTTTCGCCGCCGACCTACTTCGCATGTACATCCAATACGCCAACTCCAAGGGTTGGAAGACCGAGCTCCTCGACAAGAACGAAAGCGACCTCGGTGGTTACAAGGATGTTCAGCTCGCAATCAAGGGCAACAGCACCGACCCTGCACAGGGCGTTTGGGCTCACCTCAAGTACGAGGGTGGCGTACACCGCGTTCAGCGCGTACCGGTCACCGAAACTCAGGGCCGAATTCACACCTCGGCAGCAGGAGTTCTCGTGTTCCCAGAAGTTGATGAGCCCGAAGAAGTTGAGATTTCGCAGAATGACTTGCGCATTGACGTTTACCGTTCGTCCGGCCCTGGCGGCCAGTCGGTAAATACCACCGACTCGGCTGTTCGAATCACGCACCTCCCAACCGGTATCACCGTTGCCATGCAGAACGAGAAGTCGCAGTTGCAAAACCGCGAAGCGGCCATGCGTGTTTTGCGCGCTCGCATTCTCGCGGCTCAGCAGGAGGCTATCGAGGCCGAGCAGAGCGCTGCGCGTAAGTCTCAGGTTCGTTCGGTTGACCGTTCGGAGCGAATCCGCACCTACAACTTCCCAGAGAACCGCATCGCCGACCACCGCACCGGCTACAAGTCTTACAACCTCGACCAGGTAATGGACGGCGCTCTAGAACCAGTGGTTCAGTCCGCTATTCAGACCGATGAAGAGGCACGCCTAGCGGCACTCGGAAACGCTTAATGCTCATCTCCGAGCTGATTAGTCGGGGACGCAGCCTTTTCGAGGCGGCCGGAATCGAATCAGCTGGCGCAGACGCCGAGCTAATAATTGCCTTTGCCCTACGGGTTAGTCGTGGCGAGCTTCAGGCTAAAGCGATCATGGACGAGTCCATCGACGACACTTCAGCGATAGAAGCTCTCTTTGCGAGGCGCGCCGCCCGAGAGCCGTTGCAGCACCTAACCGGCGAAGCCTACTTTCGCAAACTGACCCTCAAGGTTGGTAAAGGCGTTTTCGTCCCACGCCCAGAAACCGAACTTCTCGCGGGCTTGGCGATCGATGCGGCGAGCGCGTTTGATTCACCGATAGTCATCGACCTGTGCGCTGGTTCAGGAGCAGTCGGTATTGCTGTGGCAACCGAGCTTCCTTCGGCAAAGGTTTACGCGGTCGAGAAGTCGCCGGAGGCTTTTGAGTACGCCAAGGCAAACTACGAAGTCCTAGCTCCCGAAGCAACTGTGATCCTCGGGGATGCCATCGACGCCTTCCAAGAGTTGAACGGGCAGGTACAGGTTGTGGTTTCCAACCCGCCGTACATCCCAGCCGCCATGATCCCGATTTACCCAGAGGTGGCTCTGCACGACCCCGAGCTTGCCCTCTACTCGGGCGAAGACGGCCTCGATCTGATTCGGGCAATTGAAAAACGCGCTCGTGAGCTTTTGGTCACCGGTGGCACCCTCGCCATCGAGCATGCTGACATGCAGAGCGAAGCGGTGGTTCAACTACTATTGGCATCAGGGTGGCGTGAAGTCTTTGACCACAGGGACTTCAACGACCGACCGCGTGCTGTGACCGCTAAAAAGTAAACCGGGAGGTGCCAATGGACCGCATTTTCGACTGTTCTATCGACACTGGACTCCTAGAAGGACTGCGACAGGCAAAGCTTGCACTTGGCAGGGGAGAACTTGCCGTCTTACCGACAGACACTGTCTACGGCATCGCAGCAGACGCCTTCAATGCTCCTGCTGTCCAGGCGCTGCTGGACGCAAAGGGGCGTGGCCGCCAATCGCCACCTCCTGTTCTAATCCCAAACATTGAGTCACTTCACGCGCTCGCCGAAACCGTTTCGCCAACCGCGCTCAAGCTTGCTGAGAAATACTGGCCCGGCCCGTTGACCATCGTCGTTCGAGCTCAAAGTTCGCTGGTTTGGGATCTGGGCGAAACCAAGGGAACCGTCGCGTTGCGAGTGCCAAACCACAAGGTTGCCCTCGCACTTCTAGCCGAGACCGGCCCGTTGGCTGTTTCGAGCGCTAACCTAACCGGTCAGTCGGCCGGGCAAACCGCGGCAGAAGCTTTCGAGCAGCTCGGTGAAAAGGTTCGCGTTTATCTCGAAGACGGTCAGGCGCAAATTGGTGAGGCATCCACAATCCTCGATCTGACCGGCACGAAGGTACGCATCATCCGCGAGGGCGCTATCAAACGTTCCGAACTTGCCGAACTTCTGGGTGACGAGCTGAGCGACGACTAGTGCGCGCCTATCTTCTGATCACGCTGGTTACCGCCTTAGTAACTTTTGGCGCTACCTGGCTGGTGTTGAAACTTGCCCTGAAATACAAGATTTACCCCCAGATCCGCGAGCGCGACGCACATAAGGTGCCAACCCCTCGTCTCGGCGGTATCGCGATGCTCATCGGTCTACTGGTCGGAACGCTAACCGCCGCATCGTTCGGCTGGTTCCGATCTGTTTTCGACGAACCAATGCCGATCATCGCTGTTTTGGCCTCCGCGGTTTTCATCGCAATTCTCGGGTTCCTCGATGACCTTTTCGACCTCGACTGGACCCTGAAACTCGCTGGTCAGTTCATCGCCGCCGGTTTCATGGCCTGGCAGGGTGTGCAGATTGTTTCGCTGCCAATCGGGGGAGTCACCATCGCCTCGTTCGGTGTCTCGTTTGTGGTCTCCGTTTTCCTAACAGTCCTGATTATGAACGCCGTCAACTTCATCGACGGCCTCGACGGATTAGTGGCAGGTGTGGTTCTGATCGGAACCGGTGTGTTCTTCATCTACACCTACCTCTTGGCCCAGCGCACCGACCCGACCAACTACTTCAACCTCGGATCCATGCTGGCTGCGATTGTGATCGGCATGTGCCTCGGCTTCCTGCCACTCAACTGGCACCGAGCCAAAATCTTTATGGGGGACTCAGGCGCTCTTTTGCTTGGACTCCTCATGACCGCCGGAGCACTATCGGTAACCGGTCAAATCGACCCTGCGACCATCAGTGGCAACCAGGCCGTTCCGGCTCTGCTTCCGCTAATCCTTCCACTGGCAATCCTTGTCGTGCCATTGCTCGACTTCACGCTCGCGGTGGTTCGTCGCCTGCGAGCAGGGAAATCACCGTTCACCGCCGACCGCAAACACCTTCACCACCGGCTTCAAGACTTCGGTCACGGCCATCTAGGAACTGTGTTGGTTTTCTACTCGTGGACGGGATTGATTTCGGTTTCTTGCCTGTTGTTCTTCTTTGTGTCGGCCAAGTGGGTCGCCGTGTTCTTCGTCCTAGGTTTCATAGCTTGCATGGGCTACACCCTGCTGCCCCTACTTCGCCGAAAGGTAGCTAAATGAAGTTCGATTCCGCAGGAACAATCTTCAAGCGCGTACTTACTCAAGGGTCAATTCTGATTGCTGGAATAGCTGCAATCGGCAGTCTCGTTGGGGCATTGACCGCGGGCATGCCAGGTCTGTTCAGCGCACTCGTCGGAGCCGGCATGACGTTCATCTTTGTTAGCCTGACCGCCTTGAGTGTCTGGCTCGGTGGGAGACTTGGAATCACGGGTTTCTTCGCCGTGGTGATGGGCGCTTGGATTCTGAAGCTGGTTCTCTTGACCGTCCGGGCAAGGTCCCTCCTGGAAGACCCCAGATCAACGGTCCGGTGCTGTTTTTCACTCTGATTGCCTCGATTTTTGGCACTTTGGCCCTCGATGCTATCGCGGTGACAAAAGCACGCATTCCAATCGTCGAAAACTAACCAAAAGCGACAAAGAGGAAGTCTTTTTCTTGTTAGGATTGACCTAATCTTGCCTCGCCCCGAACTAGGAGCCCGCGCTGTTCACTAATGCTTTGAATCTCGTCGCTGCAGCGACCGGCTTCCGCACGACCGTTGAGGCATGCCAGGAGCCAGTTCACTCTTCGGGCTTCCACGCTCCGTCGATTTGCGAGTTCTACCCAGCAGCGCTTCTATTCGAAGGCACACCTTTTGAGCTGAACCGAATCATGGCAATCCGCCTACTGATCATGGTTCTGCTCCTCGTCATATTCAGCCTCTGGACGGCCAAGTTCAAGAACGCTTACAAGAACCAGCAGCACGTGCCAAGCCGCTTCCAGCTAATGGGCGAGATTTCGCTCAACTTTGTTCGCAAGAGCATTGCTCACGAGCAACTAGGCGAGAAGGACGGCGACCGATTCCTCCCGCTCCTGGCCACGATCTTCTTCATGGTGCTGGGCATGAACATTACCGGCATCATCCCTGGCCTAAACATCGCGGCCTCGTCGCTCATTGGCTTGCCTGTGGTTCTCGCCCTCGCCGCCTACGTAACCTTCATCTACGCCGGAATCAAGAAGCACGGTCTGACTTTCTTCAAGTTGGCAACCATTCCTTCAGGTGTTCCAGCTCCATTTATCCCTCTGGTTTTCATCATCGAGCTTCTCTCGACTTTCATCCTTCGCCCTGTCACTCTGGCTCTTCGTTTGACGATGAACATGATTGCGGGCCACCTCCTCCTAGTGCTGTGCTTCTCGGCAACTCAGTTCTTCTTCTTCGACAGCGCGGTTCAGGGATTCACCAAGCTATTCGGTGCGGGAACATTCTTGTTCGGCTTCGCGTTTACGCTCTTCGAAATCCTCGTAGCCTTCCTGCAGGCTTACGTCTTCACACTTCTGACCACGGTTTACATCCAACTTGCCATGGCAGATGATCACTAAGGGTTTTAGCAACCGCTAAAGCTCAAACTCGGAAGGGAAACAAAATGAACGGCACTATCGAACTAGCCGGTAACCTCGCAACCATTGGTTACGGTCTTGCAGCAGTTGGTCCTGGTATCGGTGTAGGTCTCGTTGTATCGAAGACCATCGAATCGATCGCTCGCCAGCCTGAGCTTGCTAGCCGCCTACAGGTCACCATGTGGCTTGGTATCGCCTTCACCGAAGCACTTGCGCTTATCGGTTTGGCAACCCCATTCATCTTCAACTAACCCAGACGGGATCTAATCCATGATCTCTTGGATCATTCGCACCAGCGAGCAGGTAGCTGCCGCCGCCGAAGGCGGAGAGGGTGAGCTACCCAACCCGCTGATTCCTATGCCTTACGACATCATTTGGTCGTCGGTCGTTTTCGTGATCCTCCTAACCTTCTTCTGGTTCAAGGTTCTGCCTAACTTCAAGAAGACTTTGGACGCACGTGCCGACGCCATCGAGGGTCGCCTGGCCGAAGCGGAGCGCGTCTCTGCCGAAGCTGCCAAGCAGACCGCCGAGATGGCTGCAGCCCAAGAGAACACTCGCGCAGAGGCTTCGGCCGTTCGCGAGCAGGCACGCGCCGAAGGCGTCGCCATCTTGGCTGAAATGAAGGAACAGGCCAACGCCGAAGCCGCTCGAATCACCGCGACCGCTAAGGCGCAGATCGAAGCAGAACGTCAGGCCGCCCTTGTTTCGCTGCGCGCCGAGGTTGGCACGTTGGCTATCGACCTCGCATCGCGCGTCGTCGGGGCAAGCCTCAAGAACGACAAGATTGCTACCACCGTGGTTGACGAGTTCATCGCCGACCTCGAGGGAGGCAAGAAGAAGTAATGGCAAGCTCCACCAGACAGGCACTTCAGGCCGCAACAGTAGCGCTAACCCCGCTATTGAAAAAGGCTGACCTGAAGTTTGCCGAAGAGCTCTTCTCGATCGGAGTCGCACTTTCGACCTCGGTTCAGCTTCGCAACATCCTCTCGGACCCTTCCGGAGCAGATAAAGCGAAGCAAGGTGCTCTTACGGCTGTGTTCGGCAAGCACGTCTCGAAGGACGTCCTTTCGTTCGCTCAGTCGCTGTCTGGTTTCCGTTGGTCGAAGGGTGGCGACCTAGTTGCCGCCTTCGAGCAGCTTGGAGTCTTCACCGTTGCAGCAATCGCGTCAGGTGAGAAGAAGTTGGAAACCCTCGAAGCCGAACTGTTCAGCGTTCAGCAGCTAATCGACTCAGACGAAGACCTTCAGCAAGCATTTAGCTCGCGCCAGGCATCAACCGAAGCGAAGCTAGCTCTGATCAAGTCGCTAACCGGCAAGAAGGTTTCGGCTCACACCGAGCTTCTTCTGCGCTTCGCAGTCGAAGGTGCGCGTCACCGTCGCTTGAGCCTTGTGCTCGAGGGCTTCGGCAAGCAGGTTTCGGCATTCGCCGAACGTCTGGTAGCCACCGTCACCGTCGCAGCACCGCTGGCTCCAGCCCAGCTCGAGCGCCTCGAAAAGGTGCTCGCCAAGACCTACGGTCAGGACCTAAACCTGAACGTGGAAATCGACCCGAACGTCATTGGTGGCGTAAAGGTTCAGGTTTCCGGAGAGATCATCGACGGCAGCATTGCTAACCGTCTAAACCAAGCAAGGATGCAGCTCGCTTAGGGCTGCCTCAAAGAAAAAGAGGAAGAACGAGATGGCAGATCTAAAGATTAGCCCGAACGAGATTCGCGACGCACTCAAGGACTTCGTAGGTTCATACGAAGCCGAGAAGGCGAGCCGCACCGAGGTCGGTCACGTTATCGACGCTGGTGACGGCATCGCACACGTCGAAGGCCTGCCTAGTGCAATGGCCAACGAGCTTCTCAAGTTCGCCGACGGCACCCTGGGTCTAGCGCTAAACCTAGACGAGCGTGAGATCGGTACCGTTGTCCTCGGAAACTTCGAAGGCATCGAAGAGGGCATGGAAGTCCACCGCACCGGTGAGGTTCTCTCGGTTCCGGTTGGCGACAAGTTCCTCGGTCGCGTAGTTGACCCACTGGGTAACCCAATCGACGGCCAGGGCGACATCAAGGCAGAAGGCCGCCGCGCACTCGAGCTTCAGGCTCCAGGCGTTATGGCCCGTAAATCGGTTCACGAGCCGCTACAGACCGGCATCAAGGCCATCGACGCCATGATCCCTGTCGGCCGCGGACAGCGTCAGCTCATCATCGGTGACCGTCAGACTGGTAAGACTGCAGTTGCTATCGACACAATTATTAACCAGCGCGAAAACTGGCTCTCAGGCGATAAGAAGAAGCAGGTTAAGTGCATCTACGTCGCAATTG
>JACCEC010768055.1_pt1 | contig 12750 bp, 13 predicted proteins | sample 7450121 | NCBI WGS metagenome assembly JACCEC01 (sample SAMN15323455, study PRJNA562643) | freshwater metagenome | isolation source: river surface water | place: USA:Blue River Watershed | collected 2017-08-18 | reverse complement strand
TAATCGTTAAGTCAACTGGAAAGTCAGGGCGATGAGCAACGTAGCGATTCCAACTAAACCATGGGCTAAACGCCCACAAGACCGAATTATCGGCCTGAGCTTCCTTCTTGCTGCGATCGCTTTTTCTTATTTCTTCGTAGCGGTCACCGAAATGAAAGGGAAATTGGCGTACGCATTTGTTTTCTTCGTAGCGTATGGCTTATTTACTTCAACTTTCTCATTTATAAATCGCGGTCCCCAAGCCGCTAAGGATTCTTTTGTAAGCATAGTGGTCTCTTTAGGCGCCGTATTAACTGTGATTCCTATTGCAAGTATTCTCTTCACGGTAATTCAAAAAGGTGTTCCTGGTCTGCACTTTGGAATATTATCCAATGACATGTCCATGGCAACGCCAACAGATCCAATTGCAACTGGTGGCGTCTTACACGCGATTACTGGAACCTTAACCTTAGTTTTCCTTGCGTTGATTATGAGCGTTCCAATTGGAATTCTTACCGCCTTATACCTAACTGAGATTAAAGGCCGCTTTGCTGGACCAATCCGCTTCTTAGTTCAAGCGATGTCCGGCGTCCCATCAATCGTTGCTGGATTATTCATTCTCTCAGCTGTTCTCTATCCAATAACAAAGAGCTTTTCTGCCTTAATGGGCGCGCTATCGCTTGCGATTTTGATGATCCCAACTGTTGCGCGCACATCAGAAGAAGTCTTGCTGCTCATCCCGAATGACTTGCGTGAAGCAGGAACTGCTCTTGGCGGTACGCAGTGGCGCACAGTTGCCATGATTGTTTTGCCTGCAGCGCGAAGTGGTTTGATGACAGCGGTAATCCTTGGCGTTGCTCGTATTGCCGGAGAAACGGCGCCGATCCTGTTGCTTACTGGCGGCGGAGATAAAGTCAATCCGAATCCATTTGATGGTTCAGTTGGTTCTCTTCCTTATTACATCTGGAAGGCATTTAATGCTGGATCTCCAGAAGCGATTACAAGAGCATGGGCAGGCTTGCTCGTGCTAATGATTTTAGTTTTGATCCTCTTTATTACTGCACGTGCTCTATCAACCAGAAAGATTTCAAAATGATCCAAACTCCTGAAAGCGAGAAGGCCATGTCATCAACTCAACCTGGTTCGTTAGCAAGTGTCGCAAATGCGAGACAAGAGCGAACCCATGCATCTACGGCAACGGGAACTGGTTTAGAGGCACGCGGCGTTCATGCTTGGTTCGGCAAGAACTACGTATTGAAGGATATAAATCTAGAGTTTGCCGCAGGTTCTGTTACTGCGCTTATTGGGCCATCAGGATGCGGAAAATCTACCTTTATTCGAACCATGAACCGAATGCATGAGTTTATTCCGGGTGCTGCGATGGCCGGACAAGTACTTCTTGATGGCAAAGATGTTTATGCGCCAGGTGTAGATGTAACAAAAATTCGCCTGCAAATCGGTATGGTTTTCCAGAAGCCAAATCCATTTCCTTCAATGACTATTGGCGAGAATGTTCTATCTGGTCTAAAGCTTGCCCAGATTAAAGTTGAAAATAAAGACGAGCTACTTGAATCTTGCTTGGTTCGCGCCGGTCTTTGGAACGAAGTTAAGGATCGTTTAGATGCCCATGGCGGATCACTCTCTGGTGGCCAACAGCAGCGCCTGTGTATTGCTCGCGCCTTGGCAGTTAGCCCACAAGTGTTATTGATGGATGAGCCATGTTCTGCGTTGGATCCTGGTTCAACGCTGCGCATTGAAGAAACTATCCGCGAACTCTCAGATTCAATGACAATCGTCATCGTTACTCATAATATGCAACAGGCAGCGCGCGTCTCTGACTACACCGCATTCTTCTTATCAGATGGTGGTCCAGGAGAAATGATCGAAGTTTCTCGTACCAGTGAGATCTTCTCGCAGCCGAAGGATCAACGCACCGAAAATTACGTCACCGGCCGCTTCGGATAGTCGTAACCTGCTGTTCACTTAACAGTTGATCTGCGTTTGCTTGAAAAGTGGGTTCTGTTAACCCATCGCGCATAGTTTTTCCCTTGCACGTCACCTAAATCTAATAAGGGGAAAATTAATGAAAGTTTCAATGCTTGCAAAATCTGCAGCAGTTGCACTTGCCTTTGGGTTGGTAACTTCAACTCCAGCTCATGCAGTCGAACTATCTGGTTCAGGCGCCTCATTTCCGGCGCTCCTAATCGAAGCGTGCAAAGCTCCATTTGCAACAGCTTCAGGTCACTCATTTACTTATGCATCATCAGGTTCAGGCGCTGGTCGCACGAACTCCGATCGTGCAGTTGGTGATTTCTGGTTCTCAGATGCAGCACACACAGCATCATCAAAGCGCGCGAGCATTATTCACGCACCAGTAGTTGCAGCACCTATCGGAATCCTGCACAACCTTCCATCACGAAACACTCTTTCACTTTCAGCATCAACAATTGCCGGTATCTTCTCAGGCACAATCACACGTTGGAATGATCCAGCAATCATCAAAGATAACAACCGTGCCTACGACAAGGTTGTCTACAAGACGAAGAATGGTGCTGTAGTTAAGGATGCAAAGGGCGACCCAGTCGTTGCGCGAAAGATCCCAACAACAACTCGTTACACACTTCCAGATAAGCGAATCAAGGTTATCTACCGTTCAGACTCATCAGGTACAACTGAAAACTTCACTAACTTCCTAAACAAGTCAGCCCCAACAATCTGGACGAAGGCAAAAGCAGCAGTCTTCACAACTTCATTCCCAGGAAATATCAACTCACCTGAGAACTTGGGACGTATCGTTGGAGCATCATCATCAACTGGTGTTTCACAACTAGCTGGTAAGACTCCTTACTCAATCACATTCGCAGAAGTTAACTACGCTGTAGCAAACAAGCTAAAGGTTGCACACGTAATTAACAACGCCGGAAATGCTGTAGAGCCAAACTCAGTAACCACATCAGCATTCCTTTCACAGGCATCAATCGATGCCAACGGAATCATGTCATTTGATTACGCGACGAAAGAAGCTGGTGCCTACACACTAGGTATCGTTTCTTACATGTTGGTTGATACAAACTACCCAGATAAGAACAAGGCAGCTGCCGTTAAGTCACTTGCATCATTTATCTTGAGTCCAGCATGTGCAAAGGACAAGGGAGAAGCACTTGGCTTTAGCGTTCTAGACGGAGCATTCCTAAAGAAGGCTCAGGAGCTAGTAGCGAAGATCGGTTAATTTTCAACCTATCCACGAGGGGAGAACGGCCAGGGAAACCTGGCCGTTTTTCTTTTCCCCTAAACTCAAACCATGCTTATTCGACTGGCAACACCTGAAGACACTTCCGATATTCATCGCTTGATATACGAGCTAGCGGTCTACGAAAAAGCTCCAAATGAAATGGTTGCAACGATTGAACAAATAGAACAATCGTTGTTTAACAGCCATCCAGTTGCCTTCTGTCATGTTGCTGAAGTTGATGGAAAAATTGTTGGTATCGCGCTCTGGTTCTTGAATTACTCAACCTGGCTCGGCAAGCCCGGCATTTACTTAGAAGATCTATTTGTGCAGCCGGAATATCGCGGGCAAGGAATAGGAAAAGGATTTATGAAGACCTTGGCGCAACTCTGTGTAGAACGTGGTTATGAACGCTTCCAGTGGTGGGTTTTAGATTGGAATACGCCATCCATAGATTTCTATAAATCACTTGGAGCGGTAGCGATGGATGAGTGGACAGTGTTTAGGCTTTATGGAGATGCGTTAAAGAAATTTGCTAGCCAGTCGTAATTACTTCTTTACTACTCTGTAACTCTTTAACGTGGGATCCGTGGCATAAGCAATGCGAACGCCTGCTTTTTGAGATGCGCTAAGGCCGCTGACAATCTGTTCCGTGAGAACTTCACCGGGTGCAACAACTGCCACCCCTGGTGGATATGGAGCGATGAGATCTGCCGAGATCCGTCCAATTGCGTCACCTGAACTAACCATTTCAGTCTTTGCAAAGTAGGCATCACGCATCGAAGTTGCAATCTGCGGCACAACTGACCAGCTAAGCGCGGTTGCGCTCTGGCGCTGTGCGTTCTGTAACTTTTTAAGGATCGGAACCAAAGTCATAGCCAGTGCCTGGAAATCTTCTTTAGTATCGGCCAAAGTAGCCAGAAAAACAATTGTGTCGTTATCGGCCATTTCAACGCGAAAACCTTGTGCAATAAGTGCGCGCTCTATTTCAACGCCTGCAGCGCCAAGTTGCTGAACTCGCAGCACGATCTTTGCCGGATCAAATCTTCCTGCAGGAAAGTCACTTGGATCTAAGAAGATTGGTAGATCGAAGTTTGCCTGCACCGCTAATTTAAACTGCGCCACATTTTCGATTAACTCGCCAAGCAATTCAGCGCCGCGGGTTTGTAGCAGCGCTCGAACCGCATCAATTGATGCCAGGGGAGCGCCAGCTGGGGACGTGGTGTGCGTAGTTTCAAAGCTCTGCTCAAGTCTTTCGGCGCTTATGAACTTAGTTCTGGCAAGCAACAGCGCAGAGGCGCTATATCCAGGAAGCGCCTTATGAACGCTTGTAACCAAAGCATCTGCACCTTGTGCAATTACATGCGCAGGAAGATCTGGGTGAAATCCAAAATGTCCGCCCCAAGCGGCATCAACAATTACTGGAATTGATTTTTTGTGTGCTGCATCTATCAAATGTTTCAAATCAGAGAGCGTTCCAAGATAACCAGGTTCGGTCAGAAGAACTGCGATCGGATTCTGCGTCAGCGCTTTCTCTAACTCCGTTAAAGAAATTCCAATTGGTACACCTGTTGCAGAATCAATTTCTGGGCTCATCCAAATAGGTTCAAGACCGGCAAGGACAAGTGCGCTTAAGACAGAACGATGCGCGGTGCGCGTTACTGCAACTTTGTCACCAGGCTCTCCTAGAGCAAATATTGCTGCTTGATTTGCATGAGTCGAACCGCCAGTTGAAAAACGCGCAAAATCTGCGCCCCAAAGTTTGGCAGCAAGTGATTCTGCTTTCTTTAAAGTCTGGTTAGTTAACTTAATCTCATCTAACCCTCCATAGAGAGGGATATCTGAATCTACGAGCACACCTAGCCCAGCATCTAACAATGAAGCTCTTTGTTTATGTCCAGGAATGGTAAATGGAGTGTGATCTACCTCAAAGTAAGAAAGATATGAATCCAATAAAGGTGCGCTTTCACGCAGTTCAACTTTCTTATCCTGTTTCTTCTCCATAGTCCGAGCCTAACTCGTTGCGCCGCAGAAGTTAAAAAGAGGCTCTACAATTTATCTATGACCTCAAAGGACCCGCTCCCGCAATCACGTCACTTGGCCACTGAAATTCCGGGGCCAAAGTCGCAGGAGTTAATCGCACGTCGTAAAGAGGCAGTTTCAGCAGGACTCGGAATGGCGATTCCTGCCTTTATCGAACGCGGCGAAGGCGCAATCTTGCAGGATGTAGATGGCAATCGCATTATTGATTTGGGTGCAGGTATCGGCGTAGTAAACGTCGGCAACGCAGCTCCTCGCGTTGTGGATCGCGTTGTCGAGGCGGTGCAGGCATTTACACATACCAACTTCACGACCGCTCCATATATGGGTTATGTCGAAGTTTGCGAAGCGCTTAATCGTTTGACGCCAGGTACACATAAGAAGAAATCTATTTTGCAGAACTCTGGTGCAGAAGCGGTTGAAAATGCGATCAAGATTGCCCGCCATTCAACGAAGCGTCCAGCGGTAATTGTTTTTGAACATGCTTATCACGGCCGTACCAACTTAACTATGGCGCTGACTGCCAAGAACGTGCCATATAAAGAAGGCTTTGGTCCATTCGCTAACGAGATTTATCGCATGCCGATGCCTTACTCATTCCATTACGAAGGCAACCTTGCCACTATGGCGCAGGATTACTTAGAGATTGTTACCTCAAAGATTGAAAAAGAAGTTGGCGCACATAACGTTGCAGCGATAATCATCGAACCAATTCAAGGTGAGGGCGGATTTATTGTCCCGCCAAAGGGTTTCTTGCCTGGGCTTTCTAAGTTTGCAACTGAAAAGGGAATCGTCTTTATCGCCGATGAAGTACAAACAGGTTTTGCACGCACGGGAAATATGTTTGCGTGTGAAGATGAAGGCGTTGTTCCAGACATGATCGTTACCGCAAAGGGAATCGCAGGAGGCTTGCCACTTGCAGCCGTCACTGCGCGCGCAGAGATTATGGATTCATCACATGTTGGTGGCCTTGGTGGAACATACGGCGGAAACCCAATCGCGTGTGCGGCAGCTCTTGGCGCAATTGCAACAATTGAAGAAGAGAAACTTGTAGATCGTGCAAAGCACATCGGAAAAATACTTAACGAATCTCTAACTGCTCTTGCTAAGAAATATCCGATAATCGGCGAAGTTCGTGGGCGTGGTGCAATGCAGGCGATTGAACTGGTTGAAGCCGGAACCAAAAACCCGAATCCTGCCGCCATGGCTGCTGTAATCAAGTATTGCCAGAGCAAAGGCGTGCTTATTCTGACTGCGGGAACTTACGGCAACGTGATTCGCTTCTTGCCACCAATCGTAATTAGCGATGAACTTCTTAAGGATGCCCTTGGCGTTCTCGAAGAAGCTTTCGCTAACCTCTAATTTCTTCTCACCTATACTGGCGGAGTGGATCTAGACCTTTTAGTAAATCTCCTTGATTTAGTTGGCACCTTTGCCTTTGCGCTAGTTGGTGCGCGCATCGCTGCGGATAAAGGTTTGGATTACGGTGGCATCGCATTTATTGCAGCCGTTGCATCTCTTTCCGGCGGAACTTTTCGCAATCTCTTGCTTGGACAGCGACCACCTTGGGTTCTTTACTCGTGGCTTTTTGCAGGCGTTGCAATAGCGGTGCTAATTACTTTGGCAATGAAGCGCACTACGCCAGTCGGCAGGTTTGCATTAACTCTGGACACTATCGGCTTGGCAGTTTGTTCAGTTTCGGGTGCGCAGTTTGCTCTTACTCATGGTGCGCCATTCCTTGCAGCTGTTTTTCTCGGATTGATCGGCGCAGTAACCGGTGGCTTGTTGCGAGATGTACTTTGCCAAGTAGAACCTGTTTTATTACATCGCGAGACCATTGGAACTTCTTGCTTGGCTGGTTCATTTGTTTACGTTACAGGCGATTATTTTGGCGCCAACTCTGGAATCCTAGCCCTAGTTTCTGGTTTGGTAGTGGTTTTAGTCCGCGAGCTTTCAATTCGCTTTGATTGGCACTTACCTAAGGTGGGAAATCGCTAAGTGCAGGAAAAAGAGCCAGTCATTGTTACGCAAAGGCTTGAACTTCACCACATCGCAGCTGATAGGTTGCTTGATCTCTTTGAAAAGCGCGATGATTCTTTTGCTCTAGTTGATGAATCCTTTTCAAACCCGCTGCGAGTTTTGATTGATTTTCAAGGACCACTTGCTTGGCGTGTGCCGCAAGTAAAGGCTGATCCGACAGCAAATAAATGGTTTGTACGTTGGATTGTTCTAAAGGAGAACCGGGAAGTTATTGGAAGCACTAGTTTCCATGGCGCACCTGATGCGCAGGGCATGATGGAGATTGGTCTTGGCATTGAGACTCAGTATCAAAACCAGGGTTATGCCAAAGAAGCGCTGCTGGGAATGTGGCGCTGGGTCTTAACTTTTCCAGAAGTAAAGACCCTTAGATACACAGTTAGCCCTGAAAATGAAGCATCAATTGCGGTCATTAAGTATTTTGGTTTTGACTATAAAGGACAGCAGATAGATGAAGAAGATGGTCCAGAAGATATCTATGAGATGGATCGCGAAGCTTTCCTAATTAATTGGGGCGCTAATTAATCGCGGGATTGACCAGATCTATGGGCATAGCGCCCCAAGAAATCCTTCTTCATATCAATAAAGTTGCCATCAATTAACGCCTGACGCATCTGGTCTACTAGACGGACAACAAATCGTTCATTGTGAATCGTTGCCAGAGTTGCAGCCACCATTTCTTTACCGCGGAATAAGTGGCACAAGTAAGCGCGTGTGAAATTGGTGCAGGTATAGCAATCGCATTCTTCATCTATCGGATTGAAGTTGCGAACATAAGGTGCATTAGAGAGATTAAAGCGTCCTTGCATTGTGTAGACCGCACTAGATCTAGCGATGCGCGATGCAAGCACGCAGTCGAAGGTATCTACACCATTTTCAACACCGACAAATAGATCTTCTGGTGCGCCAATGCCGAGCAAGTGTTTCGGCTTATTTTCAGGCAAGGTGCTATTTACCCAACCAACGATCGTGCCGAGTGAAGATTTGTCGAGCGCTCCGCCGATTCCAAAGCCATCAAATTCGATTCCGGATGATGACATAGTTCCTAAATCGTGCGCTGCTTTCTTACGGAGGTCTTCGTACTGGGCACCTTGAATAACTCCAAAGAGCGCTTGGTAGGGCTTATCGCTGCGCACATCAGTTAAGCGTTTATGTTCATCTAAACAACGGATCGCCCAGTCGTAAGTGCGCTCCATGGCGAGCTCTTGATAAGGGCGAGTGTTGTGAAGCGTTGTGCATTCGTCGAAGGCGAAGATTATGTCGGCGCCGATTTTATGTTGGATCTGCATAGAAATTTCAGCAGTAAAGCGATGCATCGAACCATCGAGGTGAGATTTAAAGGTTACGCCATCATCATCTACATGAGCCAAACGTTCTTTATTTCCAGCAATCACTTGATCTGATCGGAAAGTCTTGGCATCCATCGCTAAGACTTTTTTAAACCCAACCCCGAGTGAGAGAACTTGAAAACCGCCGCTATCGGTAAAGGTAGGGCCAGGCCAATTCATAAATTGAGCAAGGCCGCCGGCTTCATCTAGTACATCTGGGCCAGGCTGTAAGTAAAGGTGATAGGCATTTGCCAATAAAGCTTGTGCGCCAAGGTCTTGCATTGCAGCAGGAAGAACTGCCTTAACTGTGGCCTTTGTGCCGACTGGAATAAATGCGGGAGTTTGAATGTCACCGTGCGGAGTAGAAAGCGTGCCAACGCGTGCAAGTGAATTCTCTGCACTCTTCTTTATCTCAAATGAGAATTTATTTGCGGCGGGAATGGACACAAGGCTTATTGTCTCAGATATAGACTGCCCTGATGTTCGCAGGTAAAGCGCCCTTTAAAGAGTTCACATCTCTTTTAAATCCGCATTCGCGACGTATCGTTGCAGGAATCGCGCTTAGCGCTATTGGTCGTGGCATGACGCTCTCGCTATTAATGGTTTATCTCCACGATATCCGCGGGTTCTCTATTGCTTTTGGCGGAGCGTTAATGGCATGGGGCGCGCTCTTCGGAATTATCTGTACGCCACCACTTGGCTCGCTAGTCGATCAAATTGGACCTAAGAAAGTAATGCTTGCTGGCCTCGTTATCTCTGGCCTTTCTGCTCTGGGCTTCGCCTTAGTCACAACTCAGGCGCACGCACTAATTGCAATGACTCTCTTTGCTTTTGGAGGTCAATGTGTTTGGCCATCGCAGATGGTTATTTTAACGCGAGTTACGCCGGTAGAAGACCGCACCAAGATTTTTGGATTTAACTTTATGTTGATGAATTTAGGACTTGGTGTCGGTGGGTTTATCTCCGCGCTAATCATCCGTGAAGACTCGATACTTTCTTATCAAATTATGTATTTGATTGATTCGCTGACTTATTTTGTATTTATCTTCTTTATCTGGGGGCTAAATACGCCTCACGCAGGTAAGTATGTAGCGAAAGAGCACGAGCCTGAAAAGGGGAGTTATCGAGAACTTTTTGCGATCAAAGAATTATCGATCCTGACTATCGCAGGGATTATTCTTTTAACGTTTGGCTATGGACCGTTGCAATCAGGTTTGCCAATTTATGCCACGCAATACCTTGATCTAGCACCAAATTGGCTCGGGATTATCTTTGGTGTAAATACCTTTGCAATCGTGGCTTTCCAGCCTCTGGTTTTGAAGTTGATCGCTAATTATTCAAAGTACACCGCGCTAATTTCTGTCGGAATTATCTGGGCTCTTTCTTGGCTCGCTGTCGGAATATCTCCATATCTTTCTATGTTGATGGCGGGAATTGCGCTTTGTGTTAGCCAATTGATCTTCGCGTTCGGCGAGATGGTGCATGCACCGACTAGTCCGGCGCTCACTCAGGAACTTTCCCCTGAACATATCCGCGGTCGTGCCAGCGCACTTACAAGTTTGCAATGGGGAATCTCTGGAATTGCAGGTCCTGCTGTTGCCGGGTTAATGATTGGTGCAAACCTGGAACAACTTTGGGTATTTACGATGGCTGTTGGCGTACTTGCACCGATACCTTTATTTGCTTACTTAAAGCGCCGCACAGAAAAGGTAAAGAAATAGCCCGCCGCGCAAATAGCGCGAACGGGCTAATCTCCTTAATTATTTAAGCTAGTTTGCCAGATACTTCGATCAAATTTGTAATGCCATTTGAGAGCGAAACTGAGATTTCCTCGCCACCTTTACCTGGGCAAGAGAGTCCCCAAGAGAACTTGGCGGTTGCACCGGCAGCAAGTGGCGTAATAGGTGCGCCTTCCATCTGGTTATCACCATCGAATATATCCACACATTCGCCAGATGTTGTTGAACCTTTAACGATGAGCGTTGCCAAATCTAATTCTGCAGCAGAGCCATTTTCTACAGTTACGTCGAAGCGCTCATTGGTTTGTCCTGGAAGCATTCCGGAAGCAAATTTTCCTGGTGTGAAACTAGTAGGTGAGGAGAGTGTGTATGAAACCTTGTCTGGAGTTACGACCGGAGAATCAAATCCGCCGGTAGCTTGCGGCGCTTCCTCAACTTCGGTAACGAGCGTTTGATCATCAACTTGAGCGGCTTCATCAGATCCACCGCATGCAGTGAGGGTGAGGGCTAGAACAATTGCAGCGCTGGCAGTTGCAAAGTTCGTAGATTTAGCTTTAAGCATTGAGGCCTCCAAGAGAAATTTCAGTATGCAGGTGACTATTTACCAGCCTTAAGTATAGAGTAGCCCGCATGTCTCTCAACTCAGCAACTAACTCAGAAGTTGACGCACCTGTTAGCGCTGGCCCGGTGATTGCAGGCCGCAGCCCACGCCAGATTGCATGGAGCCGCTTTAAGCGAAATAAAGTGGGAATGATCGCCGCGGGAATAAGTATTTTTCTCCTCAGCATGTCGCTCTTTGCGCCAATCGTGTGCCGAATTTTAGGAATTAACCCTAACGATCTAAACCTTGAGGGATTAAATAGCAGTGGAATTCCTGAGGGTGATCTAGCCAAATTTAGCCTGGCTCATCCACTTGGAGTAATTCCTGGCACAGGTCGCGATTTACTCGCACAACTTCTCTATGGTTCACGTATTTCATTTATGATCGCAATTCTTACAACAGCGACGGCGCTAACCATCGGATTCTTTGTGGGAATTGTTGGTGGTTATTTCCGCGGCCGCGTCGATGGTTACCTCGGTAGGTTTACCGACTTCCTTTTGGCATTCCCGGCCTTCTTTATGATCGTCGCTCTTAGCGAACCTATGGTTGATCGAATTGAAAAATTTGGAATTGCTGAAGGAAATGGCGCTCGCGTTCTCTTCTTAATCCTCTTCTTATCTTTCTTTGGATGGCCGGGATTTTCTCGACTAATTCGTTCACAGGTTCTCTCACTTCGCGAACGCGAATTTGTGACAGCCGCGCAAGCCATGGGTGCAACTCGTCGTCGAATTATTCTGAAGGAACTCGTCCCCAATCTTTGGGCGCCAGTAATCGTGGTTGTCTCTCTATCACTTCCTGGCTATCTAGCTTCAGAGGCGGTCTTCTCATTCTTGGGCCTTGGTGTTCAACCACCGGCATCCACATGGGGAATCTTGCTTTCTAATGCCACCCGCTTCGTAACAGTTATGCCCAGCTTCTTCCTAATTACCGCAGCCTCCCTGGTCATCGTGGTACTGGCTTTTAACTTGGTCGGAGATGCGCTGCGCGATGCGCTCGACCCAAGAGCCGACAAGTAACGCCTAGATAACAATCCATTCTTAGGGCCTGAAATCACCCCTGGTATTACCGAGCAGTATTCACTTTTCGGACATTTTCTGCTTAACTCAACCCACTAGTAGTGCAGGGATTTCTCAGTTTTCTGGGAAAACGCCTAACACTTACACCCCAATTGAAAGGATTACGGAATGAGCCCTCGTTTCGCTCTTCGTCGTGCCGTAGTCGTTGCTTCTGCAAGTGCTTTGCTTCTCGGAACCGTAGTGGTTGCTGGAACAAACTCTGCATCTGCTGCGACAAAACCAAAGACAGGTGGAATTCTCACTTTTCTTGAGCACGAACCACGTCTTGATCACCTAGATCCAAGCCGTATCTACACCGGACGCGACCTCGCGTTTATGAATTCATTTCACACTCGTACTTTGGTTGCATACAACCCAGTCCCAGGTGCTGCAGGAGCAAACCTTGTTCCAGATCTAGCAACTAACACTGGTGTTCCAAGCAACGCTGCTAAGACATGGAAGTTCACACTTCGTCCAGGCACAAAGTTTGAAGATGGAACACCAATTACATGTGAGCATGTCCAATACGGTACATCTCGTGTTCGCACAAGATGTAATCAACAACGGACCTACTTACTTACTTTCATGGCTTGATATTCCAAAAGATAAAGATGGAAATTCAATCTACGTCGGTCCATACAAGAGCACCAAGGCAGCACAAGCTGCATTTAACAAGGCAGTCTCTTGTTCTTCCGATAACCGCACAATTACATTTAACTTGAACAAGTCAATTGCTGACTTC
>JACCEC012635276.1_pt1 | contig 12758 bp, 11 predicted proteins | sample 7450121 | NCBI WGS metagenome assembly JACCEC01 (sample SAMN15323455, study PRJNA562643) | freshwater metagenome | isolation source: river surface water | place: USA:Blue River Watershed | collected 2017-08-18 | reverse complement strand
GGGTTGGGTCAAGCTCGGCGTGTCTTGCTCGTTGTGGCCGAGTTTGCGGAAACAGGTGATGTCCACCACCACGTCTTGGCGGAATTCCATGCGGTATTCCAAGGCCAGTTGCGTGGCGAGCACCACGGCTTCGGGGTCATCGCCGTTGACGTGCAGCACAGGCGCTTCCACCATCTTCACGATGTCGGTGCAATACACCGAAGAACGCATGTCGCGTGGATCGGAAGTGGTGAAACCGATTTGGTTGTTGATGATGATGTGCACCGTGCCACCTGTGGTGTAGCCACGGGTTTGGGCCAGTGCCAGGGTTTCTTGGTTGACGCCTTGTCCGCCGAAAGCGGCATCGCCATGCACCAACACCGGCAGCACCTGGCTGCCTTTGGGGTCGCCACGGCGATCCATGCGTGAGCGCACCGAACCTTCCACCACGGGATTGACGATTTCCAAATGTGAAGGGTTGAAGGCCAGACTCAGGTGAACCGGACCGCCGGGGGTGGCCACGTCCGAGCTGAAACCTTGGTGGTATTTCACGTCGCCCGCAGGCAAGTCTTCGGGCGCGGTGTGGTCGAACTCGGCAAACAAGTCCGAGGGCAATTTGCCCATGGTGTTGACCAGCACGTTCAGGCGGCCACGGTGGGCCATGCCAATCACCACCTCTTGCACGCCTTTGGCACCTGCCAGATGGATCAACTCGTCCATGGCGGCAATGAAGCTTTCACCACCTTCCAGTGAGAACCGCTTTTGGCCCACGTACTTGGTGTGCAAATAGCGCTCCAAGCCTTCGGCCGCGGTGAGTCGCTCAAGGATGTGTTTTTTCTTTTCTGCGCTGAACGTGGGTTTGCTGCGAACACTTTCCAGCTTTTGCTGCCACCAACGCTTTTGCGTCATGTCGGTGGTGTACATGTACTCGGCACCCAAGGTGCCACAGTAGGTCTCGCGCAGTGCATTGACCAACTCGCGCAAGCTCATGCGGTCACGGCCAAAGAAGGTGTTGCTGGTGTCGAAAACCGTTTCTTGGTCGGCGTCGCCAAAACCATAGAAAGAAGGCTCGAGTTCAGGGATGTTGGGGCGCTCGGTGCGCTGCAAAGGATCGAGGTTGGCCCATCGTTGACCCACGTTGCGATAAGCGGCGATCAGCTGCTGGACCGCGGTGCGCTTGCGGCCCATTTCAACGTCGGCACTGGCCATGACCACCCGGGTGCCGCCTTGTTTGGCGCGCTCTGCAAAGGCATTGACCACCGGCAAATGCGGCACGTCTTTGGCGTTGCTGCCGTCCACCGCAGGGACATGCTGAAGCGCATCAAAGTACTGACGCCAGCTGTCAGGGACGCTGCCGGGGTTGGCGAGGTAGTTTTCGTACATCTCTTCGACATAGGGGGCGTTGCCACCGAAGAGATAAGTGTTGCCTGCATAGGCTTGATAGACGGATGAACCCGTCTGCGATGAATCGCTCATGGCGCTGACCTCCGTTTCCCTTGAGGAAACATTAGCTTGGTTGAAGAACCCTCCACGACACGGCTGAACCGACTGGTGGATGCGACCAGAGGGGCTGCCCCTCGGGTATGTGAGCCAATTGTGCCACTTTCAGGCTTGAGGTTTCCTGACAGTCAAGACAGCTGGTCTTTGATTTGCTGCAAGGGCGTCGGATCGTCGATGGTGGTGAGGTCGCCCGGGTCGCGTTTCTCGCACACCGCCTGTATGGCGCGGCGCAACAGCTTGCCACTGCGGGTTTTGGGCAACAGGCTCAGAAACAAGACCCTGGCGGGTCGGGCCACGGCACCCAACTGGCTGTCCACCAGCTTCATGATCTCGCCTTCCAGCTTCAAGCGCGCCGCAGCGTCCCCCAAGGCGGACGTGTCTTTGGCGACCACAAAGGCCATGGCCACTTGCCCTTTGAGCTGATCGGCCACGCCAACGACCGCCACTTCGGCCACATTGGGATGGCTGGAAATGCTCTCTTCAATTTCACGGGTGCCCAGTCGGTGACCGGCCACGTTGATCACGTCGTCGGTGCGGCCCAAGATGAAGTAGTAACCATCTTCGTCGCGCACGCCCCAATCAAAGGTGGAATAAAGCAGCTTGCCAGGGATGCTTTTCCAGTAGGTGTTGACGAAGCGCTGATCGTCACCCCAAAGGGTTTGCAAACAACCAGGGGGCAAAGGACCTTCCACCACGACCACGCCTTTTTGGTTGGCGCCGCTCAAGGCTTCGCCGCTGGTTTCATCGACCAACTTGACGTTGAAGCCATACATGGGCACACCGGGACTGCCGTATTTGCTGGATTTTTTCTCCACCCCGTTGGCGATGGTCAGGATGGGCCAGCCGGTTTCGGTTTGCCAGTAGTTGTCGATGATGGGCTTTTGCAGTCCGTCGGCAATCCATTGCGCCGTTGGTTCATCCAACGGTTCACCCGCCAAATACAGGGCTTTCAGGCTGGAAAGATCGTATTTGCGCAACAGCGCGGGGTCTTGTTTTTTCAGAACCCGAACGGCTGTGGGCGCGCTGAACATGTGGGTGACTTTGTACTTTTCGACCAGTTGCCACCAAATGCCGCCATCGGGTCGGGTCGGCAGACCTTCGTACATCAGCGTGGCCATGCCTGCGAGCAAAGGGCCGTAAATGATGTAGCTGTGGCCCACCACCCAGCCGATGTCACTGGTGGAGAAATAGACCTGGCCCGCTTGACCTTCAAAAATATGCTTCATGCTGGCGGCCAATGCCACCGCATAGCCACCGGTGTCACGCTGGACGCCCTTGGGTTTGCCGGTGGTGCCAGAGGTGTAGAGCGTGTAGCTGATGTGGCTGCTGTCCACCCATTCACAGGGCACTTGGGCATTGATGTGTTGCTGGCGCAATGCAGCGTGGTCGTGGTCACGACCAGCCACCACTGTGAACGGCTCCAAACCACGGTTGACCATCAGCACGGCCGAGGGCTTGTGTTGGCTGATGGTGATGGCTTCGTCCAACAACGGTTTGTAAGGCACGACTTTGCCACCGCGCGAACCTGCGTCGGCGCTGATGACCAATGTGGGCGTGGCGTCTTCGATGCGCGAGGCCAAGGCATGCGCGGCAAAACCACCAAACACCACCGAGTGGATGGCGCCGATGCGCACACAGGCCAGCATGGCAAAGGCCGCCTCGGCGATCATGGGCATGTAAATCAAGACCCGATCGCCCTTGCCCACCCCCAGGCTTTTCAAGATAGCAGCCATGCGCTGCACTTCCTGGCTCAACTCGGCAAAGCTGTAGGTGACCTCGGTGTGGGTTTCGGTGGACACATATATGAGTGCGGGTTGGTCGGCCCGCGTGGCCAAATGCCGGTCTACCGCGTTGTGGCACAAATTGGTTTGACCACCCACATACCAGTTGGCAAAAGGAGGATGGGCGTAGTCGCAAATCTGGGTGGGGGCTTGGTGCCAGTCGATCAACTGGGCTTGTTCACCCCAGAACCCATCGCGGTCGTCCAAAGACCGGCGGTAGAAAGCGTCGTAATGGCTCAATGTGTCTCCCTGTGGCGTTCTCTGTTTATTTGATCAAGGCCTGCACGTCTTTGAAGAGGGGATGCTCGGCGGTACGCAGCCACTCGAACAACACCATTTCGGTGGTCACCAGTTCCGCCCCGGCACCCGCCAAGCGGTCATAGGCTGCATCGCGGTTGCGCTCGGTGCGCGAACTGCATGCATCGGTCACCACCCACACCTCAAATTCGTCCTCCAGCAAGTCCAAAGCGGTTTGCAACACACACACATGGGCCTCGACCCCTGCCAAGACCACGCTGTTGCGCTCGGGTGGTGCAGCAGCAGGCTTTTGCAGGTGTTTGGGCAAGCTGCGGGCATTGCCAGCGGGTGGTTTGCTGGCCACCTCGGGCCTCAACCAATCCGTCAAACCTTCTTCGCAAGCGCTGAAATGCATTTTGGCCAGGGTTTGCCTACACAGGGCTTTCAACGCGGGCGCGTTGCCACCCAATTTGCCCGGGTTTTGCTCGGTCCCCCAAACCGCCACGTCCAACAACTGGGCAGCCTGAGCCAAACGCAAGGCATTGGCCAGACACAGATCGCCTTGGTGAATCGCAGGCAGCAAGCGCGCTTGCAAATCGATCAGGACCAGTTGGCTTTGTTCAGCGTCGATCAGCATGGCTCAAATCCTCACCACCACGCGACCACGCACCTGGCCCGCCATGAGCGCTTGCGCTTTGTCGGCGGCATGGTCGAGATCCACCTCTTCAATCATGCTTTCCAATTTGGCGATGTCCAGGTCTTGGGCCAGGCGATCCCAGGCCTGCTGGCGCAATGCCAAAGGCGCCATCACCGAATCCACACCCATCAGACGGACGTTGCGCAGAATGAACGGCATGACGGTGGTGGGCAGATCGAACCCTTGCGCCAAACCGCAAGCGGCCACCGCGCCGCCGTAGCGGGTTTGAGCCAGCGCATTGGCCAAGGTGTGTGAGCCCACTGCATCGACCACACCCGCCCAGCGTTCCTTTTGAAGCGGTTTGCCAGCCGCCGACAGCTCGGCGCGGTCGATCAGGCTCTGCGCGCCCAACCCCTTCAAATAAGCTTCTTCCGAGGTTTTGCCAGTGGCGGCCACCACTTGATAGCCCAGTTTGGCCAGCAAAGCAATCGCCACACTGCCCACGCCGCCGGTGGCACCGGTCACCAACACCTCGCCACTGCCGGGTTGGACGCCTTGCTGCTCCAAGGCCATGACGCACAACATGGCGGTGTAGCCAGCGGTGCCGATGGCCATGGCTTGCCGAGGGGTGAAGGCCGCTGGCAACTTGACCAGCCAATCGCCTTTCAACCGCGCTTGTTCGGCCAAACAACCCCAATGGGTCTCGCCCACACCCCAGCCGTTGTGCACAAAATGGTCCCCGGCTTTCCAGGCGGGATGGCTGGATGAAATGACCGTGCCAGCCCCATCAATGCCCGCCACCATGGGCCAAACCCGGACCACGGGGCTTTTGTTGGTGATGGCCAATCCGTCTTTGAAGTTCAAGGTGGAGTAGGCCACCTGCACATGCACATCGCCTTCGGGCAAGCGGCTTTCGTCCACGGACTGAACGGATGCATGGAAACTGGGTTCTTTGTCTAATAAAAGGGCGCGAAACATGGCTGTCCTTGTCTGGTTGTAGAGGCCGAAAAGCCCTGATTGTGCGTCAGACAGGCCCCAAAATGGCCGCGCTTAGAATGTCGGGTTATGAAGCGCGCCCTGTTTTTGCTCCTGTTGACCATGGGTTTGGCCCACGCCAACCCCAACGCCTCCCCTGCCGACGACCTCGATGTCCTGTTGGCCGAGCGTGGTTTGGCTGCCAAATTCAGCAAAATCAGCAAAGACGTCAGCGACCAGGCATCAGACTTGGTGGTGAACGCCATGGGTTATCTGGGCGTGCCCTACAAACGCGGCGGCAATGGTGAAAACGGCTTCGATTGCAGCGGTTTTGTGCGAGCCATGTATGAAAACACCCTGGGTCTGGTCTTGCCCCACAACGCCAAAGCCCAAGCAGCGGTCACCGAAAAGATCGATCGCAGCGAATTGCAGCCCGGCGACCTGGTTTTCTACAACACCCTGCGCAAAGCTTTCAGCCATGTGGGCATCTACATCGGTGATGGCAAATTCATCCATTCCCCACGCTCAGGTGGTCAGGTGCGCATCGAAGACATGAGCGACACTTATTGGGTCAAGCGTTTCAACGGTGCGCGCCGTGTCAACCCTGACACGCTGGCTTCCAGCACCCCCCGCAACGCACGCTGATCGCCACAACCGCTGCGGTCGCGGTTGCTCTGTTTCCACGCCTCGGTTTTGAAAGAGCCTAGCCATGTCTGAGCCCATCCTGATTGCGCGCAGCAGCACTGCTGACTGTTTTTTGCTCCCTTCGTTGGTCAACCGTCATGGCTTGATCACCGGTGCCACGGGCTCTGGCAAAACAGTCACCCTGCAAACCATGGCCGAAGGCTTGTCGCGCATTGGCGTGCCGGTGTTCATGGCCGACGTCAAAGGCGACTTGAGTGGCATGAGCCAAGCGGGACGACTGTCCGACAAGATGGCCGCCATCTTGAAGGAACGCGGTTTGGACACCCCTGCTTTTGCGGCTTGTCCGGTCACCCTGTGGGATGTGTTCGGTCAACAAGGCCACCCGGTGCGCGCCACCGTGAGTGACATGGGGCCACTGCTGTTGGCTCGCATGCTGAACTTGAACGACACCCAAGCCGGCGTGCTCAACCTGGTGTTCAAAATCGCCGACGACAACGGCCTGATGCTGTTGGACCTCAAAGACCTGCGCGCCATGCTGCAACACGTGGGCGAGAACGCCAAAGACTTCACCACCGAATACGGCAACATCAGCGCCGCCAGCGTGGGGGCGATTCAACGTGGCCTGCTGCAGATCGAGGATCAAGGCGGCGACCTGTTTTTTGGCGAGCCCATGCTCGACATCCATGACTTCATGCAAACCGATGGCCAAGGCCATGGCGTGGTCAACATCTTGGCGGCTGACAAATTGATGAATGCGCCCCGGCTGTACGCCACGTTTTTGCTGTGGATGTTGTCCGAGTTGTTCGAGCAGCTCCCCGAGGTGGGCGATTTGGACAAACCCAAACTGGTGTTTTTCTTCGATGAAGCGCATTTGCTGTTCAACGAAGCGCCGAAGGTTTTGGTCGAACGCATAGAACTGGTGGTGCGCTTGGTGCGATCCAAAGGCGTGGGCGTGTATTTCGTCACGCAAAACCCCTTGGATTTGCCCGACAGCGTGCTGGCCCAATTGGGCAATCGGGTGCAGCATGTGCTGCGCGCCTTCACCCCCCGCGATCAAAAAGCCGTGACGGCGACCGCTCAGACCATGCGGCCGAAAAAAGGTTTGGACGTTGAAGCGGCGATCACCGATTTGGGTGTGGGTGAAGCCTTGGTGAGCTTGCTCGACAGCAAGGGCCGACCCAGCGAGACCGAGCGCGTGTTTGTGCTGCCACCTGGTAGCCAACTCGGCCCCATCCCACATGAACAACGTCAAGCCTTGATGGACAGTTCCCTGGTCGCTGGTGTCTATGAAAAAGCGGTGGACCGCGAATCGGCCTATGAACAACTCAAAGGCGGTGCCCCTGCGATGGACCAGGCTGCCGTCCACCGGGCCCAACAAACCATGCAACAAGCAGGTGCTGGAACGCCCGCAGAGCAAAGCGGCTGGGCGTCTGGTGTGTCCGACATCTTGTTCGGCCGCACAGGGCCGCGCGGCGGTCGCCACGATGGCGTGGCCCAATTGGTGGTGAAAAGCGCGGTGCGCACCGTCGGTTCAGCCATTGGCCGTGAAATTGTGCGAGGCGTCTTGGGCGGTTTGCTCGGCGGGGGTGGACGTCGACGCTGATCAAATGATTTGATCGAAATCGTCAAATTTATTCCGTTGATTTGTTCAAAGCAAGCCTAAACTGCAGCCCATGAATGACATCGAAGCCCCGTCAACCCGCTACACAGGGACCGCCATCGCCTTCCACTGGGTGTTGGCCTTGGCTTTGCTGGGCCTGTTTGGCATGGGCCTGTTCATGACCGACTTGCCCATTTCACCCTTGCGATTGAAGCTTTACAACTGGCATAAATGGGCGGGTGTCACGGTGTTGACCTTGTCTGTGTTGCGATTGCTGTGGCGCATCACCCACCGCCCCCCCGCCTTGCCCGATCAAGTGGCCCAGGCCATGCCCGCTTGGCAACGCTGGGCGCACCATGGCACACACCACGCGCTGTATGCCTTGTTTTTCATCGTGCCCCTGGTGGGTTGGGCTTACAGCTCGGCGGCTGGTTTCCCAGTGGTGTTGTTTGGCGTGCTGCCTTTGCCTGACTTTGTCTCGGCCGACAAAGAACTGGCCGAGCTCATCAAGCCCTGGCATGAAATCAGTGCTTTTGCCATGATGGGCCTGGTGGTGCTGCATGTGGCCGCCGCTTTCAAACACCAGTGGTGGGACAAAGACCACTTGATCCAGCGCATGATGCCTGGCCGTCGTTGATTTTTTTGGACTGAACATGACCCACAAGCCTCTTTCATTCTTTCTTTTTTCATTGCTCGGCATGCTGCTGGCACAGCCTGCCTTGGCGCAGCAAAAACTGGTGCCTGCCCAAAGCGAGATTTTTTTTGTCAGCAAACAAATGGGCGTTCCCGTCGAAGGGCGGTTCAAGAAGTTTGATGCGCAAATCGCCTTCGACCCGGCCAAAGCCGCAGCAGGCAAGATCGCTTTCACCGTTGACATGACCAGCGCCACATTGGGTGTGAAGGAAACCGACGCCGAATTGCCCAAGGCCGAGTGGTTCAACACCGCCAAATTCGCCCAAGCCACTTTCCAGTCCGGGGTCATCAAAAGCCTGGGCGCTGGCAAATTTGAAGTGGCTGGCAAACTCAGCATCAAAGGGGTGACACAAGACATCGCAGTGCCTGTCACCCTCACCCAAGCGGGTCCCACCACCACAGCGGTCGGCGCTTTCATGCTCAAACGCCTGGTGTTCAAAATCGGCGACAACGAATGGTCAGACACCTCCATGGTGGCTGACGATGTGCAAGTGAAGTTCAAATTCGCCCTCACCGGCGTCGGCAAACTCTAAGTTTTTTCAACCACGCAACCTTCAGGAGATTTCATGCGTTCACAACTCATCGCCGCGGCCTTGGCCGTCACCGCTGTGGCAGGTACCTCTGCCCAAGCAGCCACCTACAACATCGACCCGACCCACACCTTCGTCACCTTTGAAGTGACCCACTTTGGCACCTCCACCAACCGTGGCCGCTTTGACAAAAAAGAAGGCGTGGTGCAGTTTGACCGTGCCGCCAAAAAGGGCTCTGTCAACCTGACCATCCAAGCCGACTCCATCAACACCGGCACAGAAGCCTTCAACGCCCACTTGAAAAAGCCTGACTTTTTCGACGCAGCCAAGCACCCCACCATGACCTTCAGTGCTGACAAATTCAGCTTCAACGGTGACAAAGTCTCTGAAGTCGCTGGCAACTTGACCATGCTCGGCAAAACCCTGCCCGTGGTGTTGAAAGCCACCAACTTCAACTGCTACGACCACCCCATGCTCAAGCGTGAAGTGTGTGGCGGCGACTTCGAAACCACCATCATGCGCAGCGACTGGGGCATGAAATGGGGCATCGACTTTGGCATTCCAGACAAAGTCAAATTGCTGATCCAAGTCGAAGCGGCCAAGCAGTAATCGTCTTCGTCTCCCCAAGCCGTCTGCCGCCAGGCCGACGGCTTTTTTCATGGGTGATCGACAGTCAGGGCCTCTGACAATCTGTCAGACAATGGGCCTGGACTTTCATCGCCACAGATCAACATGGCCATTCAATGGTTTCCCGGACACATGCACCTCACGCGCAAAGCGATTGGGGAACGCATCCAACACATCGACGTGGTCATCGAGATGTTGGATGCCCGCTTGCCCGGTTCGAGCGCCAACCCGATGTTGGCCGAACTCATCAAAGGCAAACCGGCACTCAAGGTGTTGAGCAAACAAGACTTGGCCGACCCTGCGCGCACCGCCTTGTGGCTGGCGCATTACAACGCGCAAGCGGGGGTGCTGGCGCTGGGTTTGGACAGCAGCATGAGCCAACCAGCCAAAGCCTTGATCGATGCTTGCCACCAACTCGCACCCCTGCGTGGCGGCATGGTCAAACCCATGCGTGTGCTGATTTGCGGCATTCCCAACGTGGGCAAGTCCACCCTGATCAACACCCTCAAAGGCAAACGCGCCGCCAAAACAGGCGATGAAGCGGGCATCACCAAGTCCGAGCAGCGCATTGCATTGGCCGATGATTTTTACCTGTACGACACCCCTGGCGTGATGTGGCCTCGGATCATCGTGGCGCAAAGCGGCTTCAACTTGGCCGCCAGCGGTGCCATTGGTGTGAATGCCTTTGACGATGAAGAAGTGGCGCTGGAGTTGCTCAACTACCTGATCTTTCATTACCCCGAAGCCTTGGCCAAGCGCTACAACATCCCGGATGTCGCCCGATTGAACGACGAGCAGTTGCTCGAAGCCATTGGGCGTCAACGCGGAGCCGTGCAAAGTGGCGGGCGGATCAACACCACCAAGGCCGCCTTGTTGGTGATCCACGACTTTAGAAGCCAAGCCCTGGGTCGCATCACGTTGGAAACGCCGGAAGAATTCGCCGTTTGGCTCAAAGAGGGCAAGAAAGCCGATGCCGAGCGCGCACTGCGAAAAGCCAGCGACAAGAAACGCCCCGCATGAAACTGGCCCTGCTCTCAGACATCCATGCCAACCTGCAAGCGTTTGAGGCTTGCATCCACCACGCCCAATCGCAAGGGGCGGATCAATGGGCCTTGCTCGGCGACTTGGTGGGTTACGGTGGTCAACCCCGCGAGGTGGTGGATCTGGCCATGTCGCTGGTGCAACAAGGGGCCTGGGTGGTCCAAGGCAACCACGACGAGATGGCTGTCACGCCACCCACCCAAGCGGTGACCATGGGCAGCAGCACCGCCGCATGGACACATGCCCAACTCGACAACACGCAACGAGCGTTTTTGCAGCAAAACCCCTTGACCGTCCACCACGCGCACCTGCTGCTGGTGCATGCCAGTGCCCATGAGCCTGCACTATGGCGTTATGTGGACCAAGAACGCAGCGCCCTGCAGTGTTTGAGGGCGGCGCAAGACGTTCATCCCTCCACCCAACATGTGTTTGTCGGCCATGTCCACCACCAATGCCTTTACTACCCAGGCACAGGTCGGGGTTTGATGGCCTTCAAACCCACACCCGGCGTGGCCATTCCCTGCCCCGCGCATCGGGCTGCCGTGGTCACCATTGGCTCGGTGGGTCAGCCGCGCGATGGCGACCCCAGAGCCATGTACGCGCTCTACGACATGGCTGCCGCGCGACTGACTTTTCACCGAGTCGCTTATGACCATGCGGCGGCGGCAGCGGCCATCATCGCGGCGGGATTGCCTGCTTACTTTGCCAACCGCTTGGAGACAGGCCATTGAAGCTGCTCGAGCCTGGCACCGTCATCGACGGTTTTGAAATCCGCCTATGTGTGCATGCAGGTGGCATGGCGCACATCTACCTGGTGGACTACGCCGCTGATGCGCAAGGCACACGGCGCGACAGCGAATTTCCCATGGCCATGAAGATCCCACGCATGACCGCAGGCGATGGTGCGGAAAACATCATCAGCTTCGAGGTCGAGCACTTGATCATGCCCACCCTCACCGGACCGCATGTCCCGCGCTTTGTGGCGGCTGGCGATTTGTCGCGCACCCCATACCTGGTCATGGAATATGTCGCTGGCAACACCTTGCAACATTGGTTGGACCAGCCCGAACCACTGGCCCCCGAGGTCGTGGCGCGTCTCGGGGCTGCCGTGGCACGCGCCGTCCACAGCCTGCACCAACAACACGTGTGCCATATGGATTTGAAACCCGCCAATGTGTTGATCCGACCCGATGGCAGTGCGGTCATGTTGGACTTTGGTCTGTCTTGCCACGCGCATTACCCCGACTTGTTGGCCGAAGAACTGCGCAAAGCCGTGGGCTCACCCATTTGGATGTCACCCGAGCAAGTGGTGGGTGTGCGGGGTGACCCGCGCAGCGATGTGTTTGCCATCGGTGTCATCTTGTACCAACTGGCCACGGGTGAACTGCCCTTTGGCGAACCAGCCACCACGGCGGGATTGCGTCAGCGCTTGTGGATGGACCCCGTGCCACCGCGTCGGCATCGTGCATCCACACCCGAATGGTTGCAAGAAATCATTCTTCAATGCTTGGAGCCTGTGGCTGCCAAGCGCTACCCATCGGCTGCACACCTGGCATTTGATTTGAGTCATCCGCAGGATGTGCACATCACGGCGCGTGGCAAGCGAACCGAAGGCACCGGGTTTTGGGTGCATTTCAAACGCTGGTTTCGTGCCGCAGGCATGCAGTACCAACCCAGTCCCGTGTTGGCGCAACAAATGGAGGAAGTGCCCATCATCATGGTGGCCATTCCCCACAAAGATGTGCTGGACGCCACCCTGTTTTCCTTGCGTGAAGCGGTGCAACGCTCATTGGGTTTGCGACCAGGTGCGCGCTTGGCCTGCGTCACCGTCATTTCACCCCACGACACCAGCAGCACGCAAAGCGAAAAAAGCGAGACCAGTGTGCATCGCTCACACCTCACGCGCTTGAAACAATGGGCGCAACCGCTGGACTTGCAGGGCCACAACACTTCTTTCCATGTGCTGGAGTCTGGCGATGTCGCCGAGGCCTTGCTCGCCTATGCCAAAGGCAATCAAGTGACCATGATCATCATGGGTGCAGCCACGCATGGTTTGCAGATGCAGCGCTGGATGGCCACCGTGCCCATCCGTGTGGCCATGGACGCCCCTTGCACCATGGTCTTGGTCAAACAGCATTTGCCATTTGAAAAGCTGGACGATCAGCGCGCGCCTTGACTGGGTTTGACCATCGCGGCTTCAAACAGTGGGTGCACCAACCATCCAGCCAACCACGCTTTGACACGCGGCAAGGGCAAGGTTTGAAACCAATCGGGGTCGATCGCGGCGAACTGCCGCACAAAGGGGAAGATGCCGATGTCGGCCGCACAAGGCGATGCGCCACCGACATAAGCTGCGCTTTGCAAAGCAGCTTCCAAAGGCTCTAACAACACCAACACCGCTTGCGTTCGATGGTGTTCCAGACCTTGGGCGTCAGTGAAACGCTGTGGGTATTTGTAGCGGTCCAAATGGTGCTTGAACGCGCCATCGCAGGTGGCCAACAGGCGTTGATGGC
>JACCEC011944199.1_pt1 | contig 12758 bp, 11 predicted proteins | sample 7450121 | NCBI WGS metagenome assembly JACCEC01 (sample SAMN15323455, study PRJNA562643) | freshwater metagenome | isolation source: river surface water | place: USA:Blue River Watershed | collected 2017-08-18 | reverse complement strand
GCTGGGCGAGTGCGAAAGCGAGCGGATGATCATCGTCGTCGGGAAGCGCGGCTGCCGCACTGACCGGATGAGCCTCTGGGGCACTGAATGCCTGCACTGATCCAAACGAGGACGGCGACAGCGCCGGAGTGGCTGACAGTCCTTCCGTGCGATTCGTCGCGGTGAGGGCGTCGGAGAATAGTGCGCCGTAGCGCGCGGTGTCCTGCGCGATGCCGAGGGACGTCTGACGAGGACGCGCGCTGATCCAGGGCAGTGCGTTCGAGGCCGAGGGCACCGGTGCAGGCGCCGAACCCTGCGCGGTAGCCGACGTGCGGCCCAGTGCACGGCTGACTGCATGGAACACAAACTGATGCACCGCACGGCTGTCGCGGAAGCGCACCTCGATCTTGGACGGATGCACGTTCACGTCGACCAGTGCCGGGTCGAGGTCGAGCATCAGCACATACGAAGGAAAGCGGTCGCCATGCAGCACATCCTGATACGCGGAGCGCACTGCATGCGTGAGCAGCTTGTCGCGCACGAAGCGGCCATTCACATAGAAATACTGGGCATCAGCGCGCGAACGCGCGGCGGTCGGCAGCCCGGCCTGCCCGTACAGTCGCAGCGGTCCGGCCGTCTCGTCGAGTGGCAGCGAGGCCTGCGCGAAGTCGTCGCCAAGAATCTGTGCGCTGCGTTGCGCCGGTGTGCCTTCCTGCCAGTGATCAACGGTCTTGCCATTGTGGGTCAGTGTGAAGCGCACATCGGGCCGTGCCAGCGCGAGGCGCCGCACCACCTCGGCGCAGTGGCCGAATTCGGTTTGCTCGGATTTCAGGAACTTGCGGCGTGCCGGCGTGTTGAAATACAGATCCTGCACATCGACCACCGTGCCCTGGCTGCCGGACGCGGGTGCGGCGGGCGAGGGTGCATGGCCGGTCACCTGCCATGCATGCGGCTGATCACTGCTACGAGAGGTCAGCGTCAGTTGGGCGACTGACGCGATGGAGGCGAGCGCCTCGCCGCGAAAGCCCAGCGTCATCACCTGTTCGAGATCGGTGAGGCTGGCGATCTTGGACGTCGCATGTCGCGCCAGTGCCAGCGGCAGCTGTTCGGGCGGTATCCCGCAACCGTTGTCGGTAATGGCAATACGCTTGACGCCGCCGGCCTCGAGACGCACGGTCAGCTGTGTCGCACCGGCGTCGAGTGCATTCTCCAGCAACTCCTTGACCACGGCCGAGGGCCGCTCGATGACCTCGCCGGCGGCGATCTGCGAGATCAGCTGGTCTGGCAGAGCCCGGATGACGCGCTCAGCAGCGCGCGCGGAAGCGGTGATCGTAGACATGACGCGATTATACCGGGGCAGGATGCCTGCATTTTCCGGCATCGGCGCTGCGCAACCCGGTGTATGATCTGCGCTCGTTTTGCACTGCACACCTGCCCGCGATGGAATTTTCACAGCTGCTGGACCTGATACTGCATATCGACAAATCACTGGGCAGCTTGCTGGTCAACTACGGGCCGCTGGTGTATGCGCTGCTGTTTGGCATCGTGTTTGCCGAGACGGGCCTCGTGATTTTTCCCTTCCTGCCCGGCGATACGCTGTTGTTCATGGCCGGCGCATTTTGCGCGACCGGCGCGATGAATGAATGGCTGGTCGTGTTCCTGCTGGTGACAGCGGCGATCACAGGCAATACGGTCAATTATTTTGTCGGGCGCGCGATCGGACAGCAGGCATACACCAGAAACTATCGCTGGCTAGATCGTCATGCGCTCGAAAAAACGCATGCGTTCTTCGAGACCCATGGCGGCAAGACCATCGTGCTCGCGCGCTGGCTGCCGGTCGTGCGCACCTTCGCGCCTTTTGTCGCGGGTATTTCCGGCATGAGCCACGGCCGCTTTCAGGCCTACAACGTGGCAGGCGCATTGCTGTGGGTGCTGGCGCTGGTGGCGGCGGGCTATTTCTTCGGCAATATCCCGGTGATACGGGATCACCTGAACACCATCGTGCTGGTCGGTTTTGCGGCGGCCGTGGTGCCCGTGATTCTGGCGGCCGGGCTGCGTTTCCTCAGGCGACTGGGCAGGGGCACGTCAGAGTCCTGAGCATGGGTGTCGTGGCGGCACGCACCGCCGCTCAGGTCATCTTGTGCTGCTTCATGCTCGGGTGTTTCGCCAGATAGTTGCGTATCCCGCGCATCAGCGCATCGGCCATCTGGTCCTGATAGCGCTCATCCGTCAGCTTGGCCTCTTCCTCCGGATTGGAGATGAAGGCAGTCTCCACCAGAATGCTGGGAATGTCCGGCGCCTTCAGCACGGCGAATCCGGCCTGCTCGACCTGCGCCTTGTGCAAACGATTGATGGTACCGATTTCGCCCAGCACCGATTTCGCGAGCTTCAGGCTGTCATTGATCTGCGCGGTGGTCGAGAGATCGAGCAGCACGCTCGCCAGTTGCTGGTTCTTGCTGCGGATGTTGATGCCACCGATCAGGTCGGCCGCGTTTTCCTTGTTGGCCAGCCAGCGCGCAGCGGTCGAGCTGGCGCCTTTTTCGGACAGCGCAAACACCGACGAGCCCCGCGCGGTGGGCTCGACGAAGGCATCCGCGTGAATCGATACGAATAAATCGGCCTGTACCTTGCGCGCCTTCTGCACACGGACATTCAGCGGCACAAAGTAGTCGCCATCGCGCGTGAGCATCACCCGTACATTCGGCTGCTGCTCCAGCCTGGCCTTGAGCCGTTTGGCGATCGAGAGCACGACCTGCTTTTCCTGACTGCCGCCCCGGCCGATCGCACCGGGGTCTTCGCCACCATGGCCGGGATCGAGCGCAATCGTCACCATCCGGGTAAAGCTGGGTGCCTTGTCGTCATTGCCTGCCACGTCTGCAGGCACGTTGTCGGTGGGGATGGGCGTCAGCCTGCCGTTCTTCAGCAACTCAGCGATCGGGTCAGGCGCCGTGACCGGGTAGAGATCAAAGATCAGCCGGTGCTTGTACTCGCCGACCGGGTCGAGGGTGAAGACCTGCGGCTGCACTTCTTCCTTGAGATCGAAGACCAGTCTCACTACGCCCGGACGGTTCTGGCCGACGCGCACCTGCGCGATGTAGGGGTCGTTCGACTGGATCTTGGCGACCAGGCTCTTGAGCTTGGGATCGAGATCCACACCCTCGACCTCGACTACCAGACGGTGGGGATCCCTGATCGTGAAATGCGTGGCCTTGAGCTGGCTGTCGTTTTCCAGTGTCACGCGCGTGTAGTCGGCAGCCGGCCAGACGCGCACGGCGACGATTTGCGCGGCGCGCGCGCTGCCATGGGCGAGCAGTGACAGCAGCAGGGTGGCGCCGGCCTTGAGTACGGTGCGGCGAGAGACAGGAGTTACAGGTTCGGGCTGAAATGCAGTTGGTCTAGACATGAAGCGCCCACGGGAGTGTTCGCGCGCAATTCTACCCCACGACCCTTGCCTTCGATATAGAGAAAAACATCAATATCGGCAGGGGGAAGTAACTCCCCGGCCTGCTCCGGCCACTCGACCACGCAGACCTTGCCCGCACCGAAATGCTCGCGGAAACCCGCATCGATGAATTCCTCCGGGCTGCCCATCCGGTAGAGGTCGAAATGCACCAGTTCGACCGGTGCGCCGCGCAGCTGGATCGTGTACGGCTCGGCCAGCGTGTAGGTCGGGCTCTTCACCCGGCCGGTATGCCCAGCCGCATGCAGCAGCGCGCGCGCGACGCAGGTCTTGCCTGCGCCGAGGTCGCCATGCAGGTGCAGCGACATCCCCGGAACCAGCACATGCGCGAGCGATGCACCCAGCGCCTGCGTGCCTTCTTCATCCTTCAGGTATTCTCTCCAGTGCTGCATCTGAATTCGTGTTGTTTCCTGCCGGTTTTTTCAACGTGTCCGATACTGTCCCCACCACCGACTCGCCATCACTGGCTTCGCTCAGGTCATCCATCGACGGATGGGCGGCAGAGCTGGGATTTGCCGAGATCAGAATTGCCGATGCGGATCTGGGTGATGCCGAGCATGGTCTGCATGCCTGGTTGCAGGCTGGCTATCACGGGCAGATGGATTATATGGCAGCCCATGGCACGAAACGTGCGCGTCCTGCAGAGCTGGTGCCGGGGACGATGCGCGTGATCAGCGCCCGGATGGATTATCTGCCGCGCGATGAGCGCGCGGGCGACGACGACTGGCGCGAGCGCGAATGGCGCCGGCATGCCGATCCACAAGCGGCGGTGGTATCCGTCTATGCGCGCGGCCGTGACTATCACAAGGTACTGCGCTCACGGCTGCAGCAGTTGGCCGACCATATCGCCGCCGCGATCGGGCCTTTCGGCTACCGGGTATTCACCGATTCTGCGCCGGTGATGGAAGTCGAGATCGCGCAGCGCGCCGGTCTGGGCTGGCGCGGCAAGCACACACTGCTGCTGAACCGCGAGGCCGGCTCGATGTTCTTCCTCGGCGAGATCTTCACCGACCTGCCGTTATCGGTGGACGAGCCCGTCAGTTCGCATTGCGGCGAATGCCGCGCCTGCATCGACCTGTGCCCGACCGGTGCGATCGTCGGGCCGTACCGGCTGGACGCGCGTCGCTGCATTTCCTATCTGACGATCGAGCTCAAGGAGAGCATTCCGGTCGAGCTGCGGCCGCTGATGGGCAATCGCATCCTGGGTTGCGATGACTGCCAGCTGGTCTGCCCGTGGAACAAGTTCGCCCGGCGCAGTGTGCTGCCCGACTTCGATCCGCGCCATGCGCTCGACCGCGCTTCGCTGGTGCAGCTGTTTGCGTGGACCGAGGAGGAATTCAACCAGCGGATGGAAGGCAGTGCGATACGCCGCATCGGTCATGAGCGCTGGCTGCGCAACATCGCCGTCGCGCTGGGCAATGCGGCGACCGGATGCGCAGGCGATCCCGACATTTTGCAGGCGCTGCGCGCACGCGCTGATCATCCGTCGGCGATGGTGCGCGAGCATGTGAGCTGGGCGCTGGCGCGCCACGCGGTCTCAGGCGGCCAGCAGCAGCCAGAGCGGCAGCGTGACGATGGACAGCAGGGTACTGGCTGAGATCAGGAAAGCGACCAGCGGACCGTGCCCGCCCATGCGCGTGGCCAGCACATAGGCACTCGATGCGGTAGGCAGCGCGCAGAACATCACGGCGATCTGTCGCTGCAGCGGCGGCAGCGCGAGGCTGTTGGCCAGCGTGAGCGAGAGGGCCGGCAACGCCAGCAGCTTCACTCCGGTGAAATAGGCACTGATGCCGCGCGCTTCCGACAGACCTTCCAGCTTCAGTCCCGCACCCACCATCAGCAGCCCGAGCGCAATCGACGCGCTGCCCATGCGTGAGAGCGTACTGGCCGCCACGTCCGGCAGCACCCCGCCCAGTACATTGAACAGCGTGCCGCCGACGGTGGCCAGCAGCAGCGGATTCTTCGCCATCTCGGTCAGCAGCGGGCCTTTGTTGCCATGGGCGAGCGCATGCACCGCAGCCATGTTCGCGAGCGGCACGCAGAAGCCGATGATCAGCGCCATCAGCGAGGTGCCTGCCTCGCCGCCCAATCGATAGGCCAGCGCGAGGCCAATATAGGAATTGAAACGAAAGGCGGTCTGCACGCCGGACTCGAATATCATTGGCCCGGGCCGGAACAGCGGTCTTGCCAGCCAGCCGAGCGCGATCCCGGTACTCACCACCAGCAGCGCGAGCTGCAGCAGACGCCCCGTCGCATGGAAGTCCAGCGGCGTGCGCGAGGTGGACACGAACAGCAGCGCAGGGAACAGCACGAAATACACCAGCTTCTCCAGCCCGGTCCAGAAGCTCTGGCCCCAGTCAGTGATGCGGATGAGGATAAAGCCGATCAGAATCAGCAGAAAATCGGGGACGAGCAGGGTGAGGATGTTCATGGCGCGCCCTGGATAGTACGACATCCGGTCGGGCCGTTCGAAAAAAGCCCTGTCAGGCACGCCGCGTGTCGCCGCCCAGACCGACGGGTTGTCATACCGTCCATGAGCAGGGACAATACGCGCCGAGACGACCATAACGATAACCCGATACTTCCCTCTCCCGGAGACCCGCATGATCCGACGTACTCTGCTGGCCGCGCTGCTGCTGCCCGCCCTGCTGCCTGTCCTGACGAGCGACGCGCTCGCGCAGTCGGCCTCGTCATCGCCCATCGTCATCAAGTTCAGCCACGTGGTCGCACGTGACACGCCCAAGGGCAAGGCCGCCGACAAATTCAAGGAACTGGCCGAGGCGGCGACCAAGGGCCGCGTAAAGGTCGAGATCTATCCGAACAGCACGCTCTACAAGGACAAGGAAGAACTCGAAGCGCTGCAACTGGGCGCGGTGCAGATGCTGGCGCCGTCGATGGCCAAGTTCGGCCCGCTCGGCGTGAAGGAGTTCGAGCTGTTCGACCTGCCCTACCTGTTCTCGGATCGCGCGTCGCTCGAGCGCATCACGAACGGCCAGATCGGGCAGGACCTGTTCCGCAAGCTCGAGAGTAAGGGCATCACGGGCCTCGCGTACTGGGACAATGGCTTCAAGGTGCTGACATCCAATCGCGCGATGCGCGTGCCGGCGGACGTGAAGGGCCTGAAGCTGCGCATTCAGGCATCGAAAGTGCTGGATGAGCAGATGCGCTCGCTGGGCGTCAACCCGCAGGTGATGGCCTTCTCCGAGGTCTATCAGGCGCTGCAGACCGGCGTGGTCGATGGTGCAGAGAACGTGCCGTCGAATGTGCTCACGCAAAAGATGCATGAAGTGCAGAAGCATCTGACCGTAACCAACCACGGCTATATCGGCTATGCGGTGATCGTCAATAAAAAATTCTGGGACAAGCTGCCGGCCGACGTGCGCGGCCAGCTGGAGGGCGCGATGAAGCAGGCCACCGAGCACGCGAACAAGATCGCGCAGCAGGAGAACGAAGCTGCGCTGGAGGCGATACGCAAGTCCGGCAAGACGGCCGTGCACGTGCCGACCGAGGCCGAGAAGGGCGAATGGCGCAAGGCGCTGCTACCGGTGCACAAGGCTGTCGAGGATCGCATCGGCAAAGAGCTGGTGGCCGCAGCAGTCAAAGCGGCCTCGGGCAAATAATGCCGTCCTGCCTGCGCTCGCTGCGACGCCATCGCTCATCGGGAAGCATCGGATGAAGCACGCGATGACCGTTTTCGATCGTCTCGAAGAGTGGCTGATCGCGCTGCTGATGGGCGCGGCCACACTGGTGATCTTTGTGGCCGTGCTGTACCGCTATGCGTCCGGGCTGGCGGTGCCCGGGTTGCAGGACTGGCTGCTGCGGCTGAACACCAGCTGGGCGCAGGAACTCACGATCTACCTGTTCGTCTGGATGGCGAAATTCGGTGCCGCCTACGGGGTGCGCACCGGCATTCATGTCGGTGTCGATGTACTGGTGAACCGGCTGCAGGCGCCGATGCAGCGCCGCTTCATCCTGTTCGGCCTGCTGGCCGGCGCGGCGTTCACCGGCATCATCGCGACGCTGGGCGCGGGTTTCGTGCATGAGCTGTCGGAGACCTCCAGCACGTCCGAAGTGCTGGAGCTGCCGATCTGGATCGTCTATCTCGCCATCCCGCTGGGCTCGGCGCTCATGTGCTTTCGTTTCCTGCAGGTCGCGTGGCGATACGCGCGCGGCGGCGAACTGCCGGTGCATGATCATGCGCATGTCGAGGGCCTGAGCGATGACGCAGTGAAGGGCCGGCAATGAATACATTCGTGATCTTCGCGCTGCTGATCGTGCTGATGCTGACCGGCATGCCGATCTCCATCGCACTCGGCCTGACGGTGCTGACCTTCCTGTTCACGATGACCGAGGTGCCGGTGCAGGCCGTCGCGCTCAAGCTGTTCACGGGCATCGAGAAGTTCGAGATCATGGCGATCCCTTTCTTCATCTTGGCGGGGAATTTCCTTACCCATGGCGGTGTCGCGCGGCGCATGATCCATTTCGCGACCTCGATGGTCGGGCACTGGCACGGCGGGCTGGCGCTGGCCGGCGTGCTGGCGTGCGCGCTGTTTGCGGCCGTGTCCGGATCGTCGCCGGCGACTGTTGTGGCGATCGGCTCTATCCTGCTGCCGGCGATGGTCAGACAGGGTTATCCGATGTCCTTCGGCGCCGGTGTGATCACGACTTCCGGTGCGCTCGGCATTCTGATCCCGCCATCGATCGTGATGGTGATGTATTCGGTGTCCACCAATACCTCGGTCGGCAAGCTGTTCATGGCAGGCGTGGTGCCGGGGCTGATGCTGGCCTTTCTGCTCGGGCTGACTACCTGGGTGCTGGCGAAAAGAAAATCCTATCCGCGCATGGCACGCGCCAGCGCGTCCGAGCGGTGGAAAGCCTTCCGCGACAGTATCTGGGGGCTGCTGCTGATCGTCGTGGTGATGGGGGGTATCTACTCGGGCATCTTCACGCCGACCGAGGCGGCGGCCATGTCGGCCGTGTATGCGTTCGTGATCGCCGTGTTTGTGTATCGCGACCTGCGCTTGCCGCAGGTAGGCAAGGTGCTGCTGGATTCTGCCGCGATGTCGGCGATGCTGCTCTATATCATCACCAATGCAGTGCTGTTTTCATTCCTCATGACCAGCGAGGGCATACCGCAGGCGATGGCCGGCTGGATCATGGACAAGGGACTGGGGCCAGTGAGCTTTCTGCTGATGGTGAACATCCTGCTGCTGCTGGCAGGTAATGTGATGGAGCCTTCGTCCATCGTGCTGATCATGGCGCCCATCCTGTTCCCGGTGGCGACCGCACTGGGCATCGATCCGGTCCACTTCGGCATCATCATGGTGGTAAACATGGAGATCGGCATGTGCCACCCGCCGGTCGGCCTGAACCTGTATGTTGCGTCGGGGATTACGCGCATGGGGATCACCGATCTGACACTGGCAGTGATGCCCTGGCTGCTGACGATGATCGGATTCCTGATTATTATTACCTACGTGCCGCAGATATCACTGTGGCTGCCGCGCCTGCTGTTCGGTGCTTGAGCGGCGGGTCATGCGCTCCAGTGTCATGTTCTGCGCTTGTCCTGCGCTTGTCCTGCGCCCGCATTCCTGATCTCTCGATCGCGGAGGTTCCATGAGCAAAGCTGTTGATGCACTGTTCTCGGCCGTCGTGCCCGCACCGTTTGGCGGCATCGGCGTGCGCGTCGAGGGCGACGAGCTCCGTGAACTGGTCTATCTGCCCCCGGAATACACCGCGCGTCCCGGTACCGATGCGCTGACAAAAAATATCTGCAGGCAGGTTGCCGCCTACCTGAAAGATCCCGATTACGCATTCGCGCTGGATCTGCCGGTGGTGGGTACCGAGCATCAGCGCAAGGTCTGGAAAGTGATCAACGGTATCCCGCGCGGCAAGGTACTGACCTATGCCGAGGTCGCGCGGCGCATCGGTTCCGCGCCGCGCGCAGTGGGGCAGGCCTGTGGCGCGAACTGGTTCCCGCTGGTGATTCCCTGCCATCGGGTGACGGCCACCGGCGGTATCGGCGGTTTTGCGCGGCATGACGGCGGCTTTCATCAGAACGTCAAGCGCTGGCTGCTGCAGCATGAGAAGGTGCCGGGCTTCTGATGGCGGTCGCAAGCGAAGCGCGCGAGCGTCCGGGGCAGGCGATCGTCGAGGAATTCTGCGATGCGCTCTGGCTGGAAGACGGACTCTCGCAGAACACGCTCGATGCGTACCGGCGCGATCTGTTGCTGTTCGCTGCGTGGCTGCATGAGCAGCAGGGCAAGACGCTCTACGAGGTCACGGACATTGACCTCAATGCCTACTTCGCTTTCCGGCACGCGACCAGCAAGGCCAGCTCATCCAACCGCCGGCTGGCCGTGCTCAAGCGCTTTTATCAGCATGCGCTGCGCCTGCATCGCATCAGTGCCGATCCCTGCCTGAAGCTGCGCTCGGCGAAGCAGCCGCCGCGTTTCCCCAAGACGCTCTCCGAAGCGAATGTCGAGTCCCTGCTGTCCGCCCCCGAGACCAGCACTCCGCTGGGCCTGCGTGATCGCACGATGCTCGAACTGATGTATGCCAGCGGCCTCAGGGTCTCCGAGCTGGTGCTGTTGAAAAGTATCGAGGTTGGCATGAACGAGGGGGTGCTGCGTGTGACCGGCAAGGGCAGCAAGACGCGTCTGGTACCGTTTGGCGAAGAGGCACGGGTCTGGATAGAGCGTTATCTGAAGGAGGGTCGGTCTGCGATCCTGAACGGCAAGATCCATGATGCGCTTTTCGTGACCGCGCTGGGCGGCCCCATGACCCGTCAGATGTTCTGGACCCTGATCAAGAAGTATGCACTGAAGGCCGGCATCACCGCACCCTTGTCACCGCATACGCTGCGACACGCGTTCGCGACGCATTTGCTGAATCACGGGGCGGACCTGCGTGTCGTGCAACTGCTGCTCGGGCATGCGGATATCTCGACCACCCAGATCTATACGCATGTGGCACGCGAGCGGCTGAAGAAGATTCATGCGATGCATCATCCGCGGGGCTGACGACCGTCTGATTCAGTCAGCTGTCGTGTCAAACCGATTGCAGCGACCTGAACAGCCTGGTGCTCATTGGCGCTTGGGTGGCGGCGAACGTTTACGCCCGCCTGTCTCTGGCGATGCGGTGGTCATCTCTTGCATGGCCGGAGTCTTCAGATAGCACCGAAGTGCAAGGTTCATTCTGGTTTGCCATCCTTTGCCAGTGGCTTTGAAAGCCTCCACCACGTCGGTATCCACTCTCAGGCCGATAAAGCATTTGCCGGGCTCTGATGGGGGGCGGCCTCGTTTTTTCTTTATGGTAAGCAGTGATTCGTAGGCAGCAGGTGCCAGCGTTGTGCTTGCCGGACGCGCAGACTTGAACCAGGCCTTCGTCAATGGTCGAGTATCGGGATCCCCGGCGACCGCCCTGTTGATCCCGGCATCTTCCTGCGGCGTAGGAATCCTGGTTCCGGGCTTAAGCTTTGGCATAGTGTTCGATTTCCCGACGGTTGGCTTTTCTCAGGCTGATCACTCTCGCCTCAGTGTCGCGCAGACAAAAAATCATCACATACAATCGGTCATCAATAAAACCGATGGCCTCGAAGCGAGTCTCTGAGTAGCGCTTTCTGTGGTCTGCGGCAACCAGCGCGGTTTCCCACTCAAAATCAGCAGCCTGATCAAACCAGACGCCATGCTTTTCGACGTTGATGGCGAGCTTGCGAGGATCAAAAGTATAGCGCGATTTTTGTATATACAAAAATCAAAAAGGCATCGATGAATGAGGCTCAGGCGGCCTGTGCTTTCCCGGAAGGACTGTCGGTAGCAAGGGCAGTAGGGCGCAACGGCGATTGAGAGCACCGCTGGTTGCGCAGCATGATCAGATTGCGCGACAGGGATATCGCGTTGGAGAGATCGTTAGCGTCGGTTCGTTGAATATGCCGGCGCAGCGCACACGATGTTGCATAATGATGCTTGTCCTTCTGCCGGAGAACCAATGAACATCGCCCTGTTTGTCATCGCTGCCTACCTGCTCGGCTCGGTGTCTTTCGCCATCGTGTTCAGCCGCCTGTTCCGGCTGGATGATCCGCGCAGCTATGGCTCGGGCAATCCCGGCGCGACCAATGTGCTGCGCTCGGGCCATGTGGTTGCCGCGCTGCTGACCTTGCTGGGCGACTGCGCGAAGGGGCTGCTGGCCGTGGGGCTGGCGGTGTATCTGGACAAGCCGCTGGGGCTGGGCACGGAAGGTGTGGCGCTGGTTGCGCTGGCAGTGTTCGCCGGCCATCTGTGGCCGGTCTATCATGGTTTTCAGGGGGGCAAGGGTGTGGCGACGGCACTGGGCGTGCTGTTCGGTCTGCATCCGGCGATCGGTGTCACCACGCTCTGTACCTGGCTGATCATTGCGCGCGCAACGCGCTATTCCTCGGTATCAGCGATCGTGTCCGCGGTGTTCGCGCCGATCTACTACTGGCTGCTATTTGGCGTGCATGCGGAACTGTTTGCGATTGCGCTGATGAGCGCGCTGCTGATCTACCGTCATCGCGGCAATATCGCGAACCTGATCGCGGGCAAGGAAACCCGCATTGGTCAGAAGAAGGAAGGGGATACGGCGTCCGCCGATTCGACGACACCCGCAGAGCCGACCGAGACGCGCTGAGCGCGGCATCAGACCGACCGCTCGCTCAGACCGGCAGCAACTCGTCCAGCGGCCAGCGCGGTCTCACGTTGAAGCTGTAATCACGCTGCGCCGCTTCCGGATCACGCTGCAAGCGCATCGCACCGGCAAAGGCGATCATCGCGCCGTTGTCGGTGCACAGCGCCAGCTCCGGATAGAACACCTCAAAGCGTTTTTTTGCGGCCATCGCATTGAGTGCCTCGCGCAGTTGTGCATTCGCGCCGACACCGCCCGCGATCACCAGACGCTTCATGCCGGTCGCTTTCAGCGCAGCGACACATTTGGCGACCAGCACCTCGACCATTGCCTCGACAAACGCCCGCGCGATGTTCGCCTTGTCCTGTTCGCTCAGATCGCCTGGGTGATTTTTCACCAGCGTCAGCACCGCCGTCTTCAGTCCGGAGAAACTGAATTCCAGATTTTTTGAGTGCAGCATCGGACGCGGCAACTGATAGACCGAGGGATCGCCCGATTCCGCCAGTCGCGAAATGGCCGGACCGCCCGGATACCCGAGCCCGAGCAGTTTGGCCGATTTGTCAAACGCCTCGCCGGCAGCATCATCGAGCGTCTCGCCGAGCAGCGTATAGCTGCCCACGCCATCGACGCGCATCAGCTGCGTATGTCCTCCCGAGACCAGCAAGGCCACAAACGG
>JACCEC011533873.1_pt1 | contig 12759 bp, 16 predicted proteins | sample 7450121 | NCBI WGS metagenome assembly JACCEC01 (sample SAMN15323455, study PRJNA562643) | freshwater metagenome | isolation source: river surface water | place: USA:Blue River Watershed | collected 2017-08-18 | reverse complement strand
GGCATGCAGATGCTGCTTGATCACAGCGCTGAAGGCGACACGCCGAGCTTGGGTCTGATCCCCGGTGAAGTGGTGCAGTTTGATTTAGCAGGTCGCACCCAGGCCGATGGCAGCCGTTTCAAAGTGCCGCAAATGGGCTGGAACCAAGTGCAGCTGACACGTCCGCACTTCATGTGGGGCGGTGTCCCCGACGGCAGTTACTTCTATTTCGTGCACAGTTTTTACGCGCGCCCTGCCAATCCAGCGCACTGCGCGGCACAAACGGACTACGGCGGTCTTTTTACATCGGCTGTGGCGCGTGACAACATTTTTGCGACACAATTTCACCCGGAAAAGAGCGCGGCGCATGGCTTGGCCCTGTATCGCAACTTTTTGCACTGGAATCCTTGAACTTTTAACTTGCCATCATGTATTTAATTCCTGCCATCGACCTCAAAGACGGACATTGCGTGCGACTCAAGCAAGGCGATATGGATCAGTCCACGACCTTCGGTGAAGACCCTGCGCAAATGGCACTCAACTGGGTGGCCAAAGGCGCACGCCGTTTGCACTTGGTGGACTTGAATGGTGCTTTTGCTGGAACACCGCAAAACAAGGCGGCCATCAAGGCGATTTTGAAAGCGGTGGGGCATGACATCCCGGTGCAGTTGGGAGGTGGTATTCGCGACCTGGACACCATTGAGAAATACATTGACGCTGGTTTGAGCTACGTCATCATCGGTACCGCTGCGGTCAAGAATCCGGGCTTTTTACGCGATGCGTGCAGCGCTTTTGGCGGTCACATCATTGTGGGCCTCGATGCCAAAGATGGCAAAGTCGCCACCGACGGTTGGAGCAAGCTCACCGGCCACGACGTCGCTGACCTGGGCAAAAAATTTGAAGACTACGGCGTGGAGTCCATCATCTGCACCGACATCGGCCGCGATGGCATGCTCAGCGGCATCAACATCGACGCCACTGTGAAGCTTGCACAAGCGGTGAGTATTCCCATCATCGCCTCGGGTGGTTTGTCCAACATGGCCGACATCGAGCAGTTGTGTGCCGTAGAAGACGAGGGTGTGGAGGGTGTGATTTGTGGTCGTGCCATCTACACCGGCGACTTGGACTTTGCAAAAGCCCAAGCGCGCGCCGATGAGCTGAATGGCTAAATGCCGGGCCGCGGGTAGTGTGGCCTGTGCCTGAATACCCTGTCATGTCTATTTCAACGATGGAAACGCATCAAGGCCTTGCTTGTCATCGCCTGACCTTGCACGACGGGGACAGTGTCTTGGTGGCAGAACAAGGCGCGCATGTCTTGTCATGGATGAGCCAAGGCCGTGAGCGTTTGTTCCTCAGCCCCGCTAACGTATGGGATGGTGCGTCGGCTATCCGTGGGGGTGTGCCCGTGTGCTTCCCCCAATTCAATCAACGAGGCAGCTTGCCCAAGCATGGCTTTGCACGCAACATGATGTGGCAAGTGGATGCGGCGGTGACGCATGGTGATGCTGCCCACATCGACTTCACCCTCGGCACCAACGCAGACACGCTTGCCGTTTGGCAACAAGCCTTTGTGGCACAGCTGCGAGTCGCATTGACACCAGGTCAGCTCACGCTCACGCTCACCGTCAACAACACCGAAGTGAAAAACGATTTGCACTTCACAGGCGCGCTACACACTTATCTAGCGGTGGATGACATTGACCTGACCGAGCTGCGGGGCTTGCAGGGACGTCCTGAGTGGGATGCCGTGGCGGATGTGCATGGCGTGGCTGACGAAGTGCTGTACTTTGATGGCGAGTTTGACCGCGTGTATGACGCTGCTGCGAATCCACTCCATTTGCAAGACGGCTCCGCCACCTTACAAATTGAGCAAAGCCCCTCGTGGGCCAATTCAGTGGTTTGGAACCCTGGCGAGGTCAAATGCGCCTCGTTGTCTGACATGCCTGTCCAAGGCTTTGCGCGCATGTTGTGTGTGGAAGCTGCGCAAGTGTTTGACCCCATCGCAATTCCTGCCGGCGGCCAATGGGTGGGTTGGCAGCGTTTGACGGTTTCTTGACGAACTTTTTGGATCTCTATGCTGGCTAAGCGCATCATTCCTTGTCTCGACGTGACCGGCGGCCGTGTGGTCAAAGGCGTTAACTTTGTTGAGCTGCGGGATGCAGGTGACCCCGTGGAAATTGCCGCTCGCTACAACGACCAAGGTGCAGACGAGCTCACCTTTCTTGACATCACCGCCACCAGCGATGCGCGTGACGTCATCTTGCACATCATCGAAGCCGTGGCCAGCCAAGTGTTCATTCCCCTCACTGTGGGTGGGGGTGTGCGCACCGTAGACGACGTGCGCCGCATGCTCAACGCGGGCGCTGACAAAGTGAGTTTCAACTCAGCGGCGATTGCCAACCCGCAAGTCATTCGCGATGCGTCAGCCAAATACGGCGCGCAATGCATTGTGGTGGCCATCGATGCCAAACGTCGCACCGCTGAAGACGAACTGCGCGTGGGCGCGAACGGCTTGCCCGTCGGCCCCGGCTGGGATGTGTTCAGCCATGGGGGACGCAAAAACGTGGGTCTTGACGCCGTGGCGTGGGCCAAGCAAATGGCCGACTTCGGCGCTGGCGAAATCTTGCTCACCAGCATGGACCGCGACGGCACCAAGAGCGGTTTTGACTTGGCGCTCACCCGGGCGGTGTCCGACATCGTGCCCGTGCCTGTGATTGCCTCGGGCGGTGTGGGCAACCTCGACCACTTGGCCGACGGCGTACAACAAGGCGGCGCCGACGCCGTGTTGGCCGCCAGCATCTTCCACTATGGCGAATACACCGTGCAGCAGGCCAAAGCGCGCATGCGCGAACGCGGCATTCCCGTTCGTTTGTAAACACATCGGGAGACACACATGAGCAACAACTGGCTAGACAACATTCAATGGGACGACAAGGGCCTTGTGCCTGTGATCGCTCAAGAAAAAGACAGTGGCGACGTGCTGATGTTTGCGTGGATGAACCGCGAAGCACTGCAAAAAACGGCGCAGCTCAAGCGTGCGGTGTATTTCAGCCGCTCACGCGACAAGCTGTGGTTCAAGGGCGAAGAGTCGGGACATGTGCAAACAGTGCATGAGATTCGTCTCGACTGCGACAACGATGTGGTGTTGCTCCAGGTGACGCAAGAAGGGCACACGCCAGGCATTGCCTGTCATACTGGTCGCCACAGTTGCTTCTACCAGCGCCTTGATGGTGAAGCTTGGCACGCATGCGAGCCAGTGCTCAAAGATCCCGAATCCATTTACAAGTGAACGTCATGACAAACCAAGACATTCTTGATCGCCTTGCGGCCGTGGTGGAAAGCCGCAAGCCTGCCAACGGTGGCGACCCCGAAAAGAGCTATGTGGCCCGCTTGCTGCACAAAGGCCCGGATGCTTTCTTGAAAAAGATTGGCGAAGAAGCCACCGAGACCGTGATGGCAGCCAAAGACGTGGACAACGGCGGAGATCCCACCAAGCTGGTATACGAAGTGGCCGATCTGTGGTTTCACAGCATGATTGCGCTGGCGCACTATGGCCTCACGCCCGCCGATGTGGTGAACGAGCTGGCGCGCCGCGAAGGCCTGAGCGGCTTGGAAGAAAAAGCTTTGCGCAAAGCGCAAGCGCGTGAAGCTGCTGGTGAGTGAGGTAGGTGGTGATGACAGACGCTAACTGTATTTTTTGCAAAATCATTGCGGGCAAAATTCCCTCGCGCAAGGTCTACGAAGACGAAGAAATCTTTGCATTTCACGACATCAATCCTTGGGCGCCTGTGCATTTCTTGATCATCCCCAAGCTGCATATTCCGTCCGTGGCACACGCCGCGCCCGAGCACGAAGGTTTATTAGGCCGCATGATGTTGCTCGCGCCGAAGCTGGCGTTTCAAGAAGGTGCAAGACCTTACCCTGAGGGGGGCTTTCGCATCGTGACCAATACTGGGGCTGAAGGGGGCCAGGAAGTCCACCACATGCACTGGCATGTCATGGGCGGGCCACGGCCTTGGCTGCGCGGCTGATTAGAATTCAACAATTACTTAGGAGTCACACATGGGTTCGTTTTCTATTTGGCATTGGCTGATCGTGTTGCTGATCGTCATCATGGTGTTTGGTACCAAGAAGCTGAAAAACTTAGGCTCTGATTTGGGTGGTGCAGTCAAAGGCTTCAAAGATGGCATGAAGGATGGCGGGACGCCTGCAGAAGACAAGCCTGCTGCACCCACAGCGGCTGTGGCTGCCGACAAAAACACCATTGACGTTGAAGTCAAAAACAAGTCTTAATCGTTGTTGATCGCTTGCTTTGTTTGATCTTGATTTCTCCAAAATTGCGGTGGTGGGTGCGGTCGCGTTGGTCGTCATCGGACCAGAACGTTTGCCCGCCGTGGCACGCACCGTGGGGACCTTGATCGGCAAAGCACGCCGCTACATCTCGGATGTCAAAGCCGAGGTCAATCGGACGATGGAGCTCGACGAGCTCAAAAAAATGAAAGAGTCCATGGAAACGGCTGCGCGCGATGTGGAGCACTCCGTCCACACGGCGGCGAGTGACTTTGAAAAAGACTGGGCGGACACCACGGCGGGTTTAAGTTCTGACCATTACGAGCCCTTGGCGCCGCCCCCCCCGACTTACCAGCACCCTGGTAAAAAATGGCGGATCAAGCGCGGGGCCACACCGCAGTGGTACAAAGCGCGTCAAGGCGTGCGAACCAAAGCCCAATCGAGTGCCGCGCGCGTGGCGCGTTTCCGCCCTGTGAAGCGTTCTGAACATGTCTGATACATCCTCTCAAGACGAACTGGCCGGCACCGAGCAGCCCTTTGTGCAGCATTTGATCGAATTGCGCGATCGCTTGGTCAAGGCCACCATTGCCGTGCTGGTGGCGGGTGCGGCCTTGGCGATTTACCCAGGTCCAGCCGAGTTGTATGACTTATTGGCCGCGCCGCTGGTGGCGCAGTTGCCCACAGGTGCCACGCTGATCGCGACGTCTGTGATCTCCCCGTTTTTGGTACCACTGAAAATATTGCTGATGACCGCGTTTTTGCTGGCGCTGCCGGTGGTCTTGTATCAGGTGTGGGCATTCATTGCGCCGGGTCTTTATTCACACGAAAAAAAACTGGTGCTGCCGTTGGTGGTTTCGAGCACCTTTTTGTTCATGGTGGGAGTGGCGTTTTGTTACTTCTTCGTGTTTGGTCAAGTTTTCAAGTTCATCCAAAGCTTTGCCCCCAAAAGCATCACTGCCGCGCCTGATATCGAGGCCTATTTGGGCTTTGTCATCAGCATGTTCATCGCGTTTGGTTTGGCCTTTGAAGTGCCTATCGTGGTGATTGTGTTGGCCCGCATGAATGTGGTGACGATCGAGAAGCTCAAAGACTTTCGTTCGTACTTCATCGTGTTGGCCTTCATCATCGCGGCCATCGTGACGCCGCCCGATGTTGTGTCGCAATTGGCGTTGGCGATTCCGATGTGCATCTTGTACGAGATTGGCATTTGGGCCGCGCAGCTGTTTATCAAACACACGCAAGCACCGGACGCCGACTAGGCGCACAGGCACGCCATGAAACGTCAATGGTTGTTGTTTTCTCAAACAGTCACCGTGCTGGTGGCTATTTGGTTCGTGGTGACAACCTTGAAGCCTGAGTGGTTGAATCCAGCAGCATCCAATGGACTCACGCTGATCGAGGCCGTGCCCAACGTATCTGGGACGCCCATGCCCGGAAGTCTGAGTCCTGCCGCCAAATTGGCCTCACCCGCTGTGGTGAGCATTGCCACCACGCAGGCCAATGCGCCTGCACATCCCCTGCAAAACGATCCCTGGTTTCGCTTTTTCTATGGCGACCGTGAAGACGAAGCGCCACAGCAAGGTTTGGGCAGTGGTGTCATCGTCAGCCCTGAGGGGTACATCCTTACCAATAATCATGTGATTGAAGGCGCGGCTGAAATTCAAGTCACCCTCAGCGACAGTCGCCACGCCGTTGCGCAAGTGATTGGCACAGATCCCGAGACAGACCTGGCCATCTTGCGTATCAACTTGGACCGCTTGCCCGTGATTGCATTGGGCAATTCAGACTCCGCGCAAGTGGGCGACCGTGTGTTGGCGATTGGCAACCCATTTGGTGTGGGTCAAACGGTGACCAGCGGCATCGTGTCTGCCTTGGGGCGTAACCAACTGGGCATCAACACATTCGAGAACTTCATTCAAACCGATGCAGCCATCAACCCGGGGAATTCAGGCGGTGCTTTGGTGGATGTGAATGGCCATCTGATCGGAATCAACACTGCCATTTACTCGCGTTCTGGCGGCAATATGGGTATTGGTTTTGCTATTCCAGTTTCTACGGCGCGCCAAGTGCTCGAGGGCATCGTGCGCGATGGCCAAGTGACGCGCGGCTGGGTGGGCATTGAACCCATGGCCCTTACGCCAGAGCTTGCAGAGACGTTTGGTTTGAATTCAACCGAAGGTGTGGTTGTCACGGCGGTGCTGCAAAACGGCCCGGCAGCCAACGCGGGTTTACGTCCCGGGGATTTGCTCGTCAAGGTGGCGAACCAACCCGTCACCAACGTGGGTGGGTTGTTGACACAAATTGCGGCGTTGAAGCCGGGCAGCAGTGTTAAGTTGGAAGTCATGCGGCGCAACCAACGCCTGACCTTGGAGGTCACACCGTCTCAGCGCCCCAAACTCAAGGGGCCTCGATGAATCATGTTGTCACCCGTCAGGCGCTGTTGCATGCTTGTAACGAACTCTTGCAGCCCATGCGTTTCAAAGACTATGGTCCCAATGGACTCCAGGTGGAGGGCTCGGACAACATTCGTCACATCGTGTCTGGCGTGACTGCCAGCCGAGCCTTGATCGACGCTGCGATTGAGGCAAAGGCGGACGCCATCTTTGTGCACCACGGTTTGTTTTGGCGTGGTCAAGACGGCACGGTGACGGGTTGGATGAAGCAGCGCTTGCAGTTGCTGCTGGCACACAACATCAATTTGCTGGCCTATCACTTGCCACTGGATGCACACCCAGAGTTTGGTAACAACGCACAACTGGGCAAGCGTTTGGGGCTGCAAGTGCAGGGGGCGTTTGGTGAGCAAGATTTAGGGTTGTGGGGCACCCGCATCGATGGGCAAGCATTTGCCCATGCATCAGCCTTGGCCTCTGTGGTGTCGCAAGCCTTGGCGCGTGAGCCTGTGGTGGTGCAAACGCCTGTGCGTGAAATTCGCAAAGTAGCCTGGTGTACTGGTGGCGCGCAAGCTTATTTCGAAGCGGCAATTGCTGCTGGAGTGGATGCGTTCATCACCGGTGAAATCTCAGAGCCGCAAGCGCACTTGGCCCGCGAAACCGGTGTGGCGTTTTTGGCTTGTGGGCATCACGCCACCGAGCGCTATGGCGCACCTGCTGCTGCTGCACATGTGGCGGCGCAATTGGGCATCACGCATCAGTTCATCGAGATTGACAACCCGGCATGACGTTGAAGCCCATGGCCATCACGCTGGGCGATGCGGCGGGCATTGGCCCAGAAATCATCGTCAAAGCATTTCGTGATGCGCCCGAGCAGCTGCAAGACTGCGTCGTTGTGGGTGATTTGGCTGTGATGCAGCGCGCAGCATTGTTGCTCGCGCAGTGTGAGTACCATGCGCCCCAGATGCGCATTCAACGCGTGGCAGATGTGTGTGACGCGGCGCACATTCACACACCATTCACCATTCCTGTCTTACAAGTCACGCCCCCTTTGGCTGCGGATCAGCTGCCCATATGGGGGCAAATCACCGCAACCGCAGGCAAGTTGGCTGCCGATTGCGTGGTGTGGGCGGCACAAGCAGCGTTGCGTGGTGAAGTGTCAGCCGTGGTCACCGCACCTCTGCATAAAGAGGCTTTGTTCGCAGCAGGTGTCCCCTTTCCTGGGCACACTGAATTGCTGCAAGCGTGTGCCGCCGCATATGCCGGTGTAGCCGTGGACGACATGCCAGTTCGCATGATGTTGGCGAACCTAGAACTCAAAACAGTGCTGGTCAGTATCCATGTGTCTTTGCGTCAGGCGATTGAAGCGGTGACGGTAGACAATGTTTTGCAAACCCTACGCATCACCGATGCGGCCGAGCGCGCCGTCACAGGGCGTGGGCCGCGTATGGCGGTGGCCGGTTTAAATCCGCATGCCGGTGAAGGCGGGTTGATGGGGCGCGAAGAACTCGACATCATCATTCCGGCGATACAGCAAGCGCGAGCTGAAGGCATGGACGTGAACGGCCCTTACGCGCCCGACACCGTGTTCATGCGTGCGCGCAACAAACAAGGTGCGTCTGGTGAATTTGATGTGGTGATTGCGATGTATCACGACCAAGGACTGATTCCCGTGAAGTACTTAGGCGTGGCGCAGGGCGTGAACATCACTTTGGGCTTGCCATTGATTCGTACCAGTCCAGACCATGGCACCGCATTTGATGTGGCCGGTACAGCGTGCGCAGATGCATCAAGCCTTCTGTCCGCTGTGGACATGGCGCATGCAATGGTTCGTGCCACCCGCAAACCTTGAACTGAGATATGAGCCTAAAAGTACTTAATTTTTCGATCGCTTACCCCAGTCTTTCAGTGGAAGCACTGCGAAATCACGGACCCGCCTTGGCCGTCAGCTACAATGGTTTGTTAACCCAACCAGTGATTATTGTTTGAGGAATTCCATGAGTGACACCCCAGTAGACACCAATAAACGCACGTGGCTGATTGCCTCGACTTGCGCGGGTGCGGTCGGTGGCGTAGCAGTTGCTGTGCCCTTCGTCAGCACATTCCAGCCATCCGAAAAGGCCAAAGCCGCAGGCGCTGCTGTCGAAGTCGACATCTCTGCCCTCAAGCCCGGCGAAAAAATGACGGTTGAATGGCGCGGCAAGCCCGTTTGGATCGTCAAACGCACGCCAGAGCAAATTGAATCTCTGAATAAAACCGAGTCGCAATTGGCGGATCCTAAGTCCGATCGCAAGCCCAGTGAGCTCACACCTGCTTACGCCCGCAACCAAGCGCGCTCGATCAAGCCCGAAATTTTTGTCGCCGTAGGCATTTGCACGCACTTGGGTTGCTCCCCTTCTGACAAGTTTCAAACAGGCGCCCAGCCTTCATTGCCCGATGATTGGCAAGGCGGCTTTTTGTGCCCTTGTCACGGTTCGACGTTTGACATTGCTGGTCGCGTGTTCAAGAACAAGCCTGCGCCAGACAACCTCGAAATCCCGCCACACATGTATCTGTCAGACACCAAGTTGCTCATTGGTGAAGACAAGAAAGCCTGATAGGACGAACCATGGCTGAATTCAAAGAAATCTCCCCCGACGCCAGCGCTGGCGAAAAACTGTTGAACTGGGTCGACAACCGTTTCCCAGCTTCCAAGATGTACAAAGAGCATCTCTCGGAGTACTACGCGCCAAAGAACTTCAACTTTTTCTATTTTTTTGGTTCATTGGCACTGCTGGTGTTGGTGATTCAAATCGTGACCGGTATCTTCTTGGTCATGCATTACAAGCCTGATGCCAACTTGGCGTTTGGTTCTGTGGAATACATCATGCGTGATGTGCCGTGGGGTTGGTTGATCCGTTACATGCACTCCACAGGCGCTTCAGCGTTTTTCATCGTGGTTTACATGCACATGTACCGTGGTTTGATTTACGGCTCCTATCGCAAGCCACGTGAGTTGGTGTGGGTATTCGGCTGCGCCATCTTCTTGGCCTTGATGGCTGAAGCTTTCATGGGTTACTTGTTGCCTTGGGGTCAAATGTCCTATTGGGGCGCACAAGTGATCGTGAACTTGTTTGCTGCTGTGCCTTTCGTGGGCCCCGATTTGGCATTGCTGATTCGTGGTGACTACGTGGTGAGCGATGCCACCTTGAACCGATTCTTTAGTTTCCACGTGATTGCGGTACCACTCGTGCTCTTGGGCTTGGTGGTTGCGCACATCATTGCATTGCATGAAGTGGGTTCTAACAACCCAGACGGCGTGGAAATCAAAGGCCCGAACGCACCGAAAGATGCCAATGGTCATCCTCTGGATGGTGTGCCTTTCCATCCTTACTATTCTGTGCATGACATCTTGGGCGTGAGCGGTTTCTTGTTGGTGTTCAGCGCTGTGATCTTCTTTGCGCCTGAATTTGGGGGTTACTTCCTCGAATACAACAACTTCATCCCCGCAGACCCGCTGAAAACGCCGCTGCACATTGCCCCTGTTTGGTACTTCACGCCCTTCTATTCGATGTTGCGTGCAATCACCAGCGAAATGATGTATGCCTTGATTGCCTGCGTGTTGGCCGGGGCATACTTTGGCGCCACCCGCGCTGCCTTGCCTAAATTGGTCAAAGGAGCGATTGTGGGTGCGGCTGTGTTTGTGTCTTTGCTCATGCTGTCGATCGACGCCAAATTCTGGGGTGTTGTGGTGATGGGTGGTGCTGTGGTCATCTTGTTCTTTTTGCCTTGGTTGGATAACTGCGCCGTCAAGTCCATCCGCTATCGTCCTGATTGGCACAAGTACATGTATGGCGTGTTTGTCGTGAACTTCATTGTTCTGGCTTACTTGGGCGTGCAGCCACCGTCGCCGATTGGTGAGCGTGTGTCGCAAGTGGGTACCCTGTTCTACTTCGGTTTCTTCTTGTTGATGCCTTGGTGGAGCCGTATCGGTGAGACCAAGCCAGTTCCAGATCGCGTGACATTTACGCCTCACTGAGATTCACGGAGAACATAACCATGAAAAAAATTATTCTCAGCTTGGCATTGGCCCTGGGTATGGTTGCTGGCGCACAAGCGTCTGGTGGTGACACCATTGCTTGGGACAAAGCACCGAACAAAACCAACGACCTGGCCGCCTTGCAAAATGGCGCCAAGATCTTTGTGAACCATTGCTTGAACTGCCACTCTGCTGCGTTCATGCGTTACAACCGATTGAAAGACATCGGTTTGACAGAGCAACAAATCAAAGACAATTTGTTGTTCACGACTGAAAAAGTCGGCGACACCATGAAGGCCAACGTCGATCCGAAGCAAGCCAAAGAGTGGTTTGGTGCCACACCGCCTGATTTGACGGTGATCGCACGCTCGCGCGCGGGTCACGGTGGTACGGGCGCAGATTACCTTTACACCTACATGCGCACCTTCTACCGTGATGAGACCAAAGCCACCGGTTGGAACAATTTGGTATTCCCCAACGTGGGTATGCCTCATGTGCTGTGGGAGTTGCAAGGTGTTCGTCGCCCGATCTATGACACGCGTGAAGAGCATGGCCACCAAGTCCAAGTCTTCAAAGGTTGGGAGCAAGTGACTCCCGGCAAGATGTCGCCTTTGGAATATGACCAAGCCATGGGCGATTTGGTGGGCTACTTGCAATGGATGGCTGAACCTGCTCAAAACACACGTGTGCGTATTGGTGTGTGGGTGATGTTGTTCTTGGTTGGTTTCATGTTCATCGCATGGCGCTTGAATGCTTCCTTCTGGAAAGACATCAAGTAATTTGCACAAACTCGACAACAGGCTTTGTGCCTGTTGTCACCTCACGGAGTGACAGGTTTTCCTGCCACTCTTTTTGATTTTTAGGAGCTGCCCATCATGATGGTGCTTTACTCGGGAACTACGTGTCCCTATTCACATCGCTGCCGTTTCGTCTTGTTTGAAAAAGGCATGGACTTTGAAATTCGCGATGTTGACCTTTACAACAAGCCCGAAGACATCAATGTGATGAATCCCTATGGCCAAGTTCCGATCTTGGTCGAGCGCGATCTCATCTTGTATGAGTCCAACATCATCAACGAGTACATCGACGAGCGTTTCCCACATCCACAACTGATGCCTGGCGACCCTGTTGAACGCGCGCGCGTGCGTTTGTTCTTGTTGAACTTCGAGAAAGAGTTGTTCACACATGTGTCGACCTTAGAGTCTCGCGCTGCCAAGGCCAATGACAAAGCATTGGAAAAAGCACGGGCACATATTCGTGACCGTTTGACACAGTTGGCACCCGTGTTCTTGAAAAACAAGTACATGTTGGGCGAGAACTTCTCGATGCTCGACGTTGCCATTGCCCCCTTGCTCTGGCGCCTGGACCATTACGGCATTGATTTGTCGAAGAATGCGGCGCCTTTGCTGAAATACGCGGAACGCATCTTCTCGCGTCCTGCATATATCGAAGCACTGACGCCGTCCGAAAAGGTCATGCGCAAATAATTCGTATGCTGAACGCTCCAGACGCATCTTCAACTCGTCCTTATTTGCTGCGTGCATTGCATGAGTGGTGTACCGACAACGGTTACACACCCTATGTGGTGGTCGTTGTCGACGAGACGGTGCAGGTGCCGATGGAGTACGTCAAAAACGGTGAGATTGTTTTGAATGTCAGCTACGACGCCACAGCCGGCATGACGCTGGGCAATGAGTACATTGAATTCAAGGCCCGTTTTGGCGGTGTGCCGCGCGAGATCATCGTGCCAGTGAATCGCGTCATGGCTATCTATGCGCGAGAAAACGGACAGGGCATGTCATTCCCGATGAATATGGGGGTGGCGTCAAGTGAATCTACGCCGCCTCACTCTTCGGGGGGACGTCCTGTGTTGAGTGCGGTTGATACATCAGCCACGCATCAATTCCCAGATGATGAACCACCCACGACACCGACAACACCACCTGCGCGTCCCACCCTCACGCGCATCAAATAAAAATAAAACTTGGGTTAGAATCCTGCCTGCGCCGCTTTAGCTCAGTTGGTAGAGCACCCGCCTTGTAAGCGGTAGGTCGTCAGTTCGAATCCGACAAGCGGCACCAT
>JACCEC013239507.1_pt1 | contig 12763 bp, 13 predicted proteins | sample 7450121 | NCBI WGS metagenome assembly JACCEC01 (sample SAMN15323455, study PRJNA562643) | freshwater metagenome | isolation source: river surface water | place: USA:Blue River Watershed | collected 2017-08-18 | reverse complement strand
TGATTTGATACCTGCATTTGTTCCTATCTGGGGAATTTGGGCTGCAACACTTGCATCACAAGCATTCGGACATGATTACCGTCATGGAACTATACGACTAACTCTTTCAGCCTTCCCTAATCGCTACTCAGTCCTATTCGTTCGAATCGCAACGGTTTTGATTTGGTGCGCAATTTGGTTGGCAATAACTTTTGCAATCGTGGTGCTCGAAGGAATGCTATTGCTTCAAAGTGGAGTAGATGTTTTCGAGTCCGCCGGATCAATTGGAAGAATGGTTATTTTCTTCTTACTCTTTATTTTGTCTGCAATTGCAATTGTGATGATAACTCGCATCATGGCTCTCGGAACGGTTGTTCCTTTAATGCTGGCAAGTGTGGTTGAAAGTCTTGTTGCGTTTTTCATTCCTGAAAATTTGAAGTGGACTGCCGAGTACTACCCGTATTCGCAGGCAATGACTTGGACAATGCCTTGGAACCTAGATGGCAGCGAAACTGCCTATCCACTGGCAGTTTTCACTGGAATATTGCTCTTGGTAGCTGGCTTTATGTTTGTTAAGCGCGATGCATAAATGAAGCCAGTCCCAGCAGTTGCAGTTGGCGCAGTAATTGGTGCTGGGTTTCGTTATGCAATCACTAACACAACTGGAGTCGATCAAATTTGGTCAACACTTGTTATTAATTTGCTGGGCTGTTTTGCTTTAGGGCTTGTGCTGGTTCATGGTGAGCGTTTTTTAAAGCTAGTGCCTTCTTTGCAACCGGTCTGGAGACCTTTTTTGGCAACCGGATTATTGGGTGGATTCACCACGACGTCAGCGTTTGCGGTTCAGTCAATCGAACTTTTGCAGCAAGCAAACCAATTCAAGTTTCTAATCCTTTTTAGCATAAGCATCATCGGCGGTTTAGTGGCTTTTCACATAGCGCAAAAAATCGCAGTTACGGGCTTGGCAAAATGACTTTGGTTATTCTTTCACTTGCTGCTGCCCTTGGTGCGGTTATCAGGTACGAAGTTGAAAAATTTAGTTCCAAAAAACTTGGTGAGAGATTCCCGTATGGAACGTTGTTTGCAAATGTACTTGGTTCGTTTTTGTTGGGCTATGCAATTAGTCGTACATATTGGTCTGCTGAAACTGTGCTATTTCTGAGCTCATTTTGCGGAGCATTTACAACCTTCGGCGGATTTATCGGTCAAACCCATCATCGCTTGCGTCATAGTTCAGAAAAACCAATCGCAATCATCTATCTATGTCTAACAATTGCTCTTTCGTTATTTGCTGCGTGGCTGGGACTGACTGCCTAACCCACTAAAACTGCGTCAACATATTGATCAAAATCCGCCATCGGGATTTGGCCATCTGGCAACAGCCCTGCCATATCAATTACAGCAACTCTTAGCGGCCCACCATCTTTATGCGAGCGAATTGAAGCCAAGGCTCGGTCGTAATAACCAGCGCCACGACCAAGCCGGCGACCATCATTTGAAGCCGCTAAAGCGGGAATAAAAATCAAAGCGCAATCAGCTAAATTTCCGACTTCCTTATTGATTGGGGCAGCGATGCCCAATTCATCAACGCCCCATTCGCCGTCATATCTGTACCACGTAATGGATTTATCTTCATGCGAATTGGGAAGTAAAACTTTGTAGCCAAAATCATTTAATGTCGAAAGTAATAAATCTGTCGGGGGTTCGAATCCAAAAGATGCAAAAGCGCCAATCAGATCACCTGGTTGGCAAAATTTTCGGACCAATTCCATACCGTGAATTGCAACTGCCGATGCTCGGGTATCGGTTGCTCCAGTTTGCAACGAGTTTCGTCGCGATTGCACAACCTTACGAATTTCATTTTTTGCATCTTCAATCGGAGTGGTCACACCCCGACTATGCCATCTTTACTTAGGCTTGGCATCTAAAGTGAAAGAGTTGAGTCAATGAACATCGAAACCAAAACGGTTGAGGACTATCTTTCTGAGGTCCTAGCATCGGTTCAACCTTTAGAGGCTTTTCATATTCCACTTTTTGAGGCACGGGGCTGTGTTTCGGCTGAAGATGTCACCGCACCTTGGTCGCTTCCGGCTTTTGATTCAGCTTCAGTTGATGGGTATGCAGTTTTGGCCGCCGACGCCAGTGGCGCGAGCGCCCAAAACCAAATCTCACTTCGGGTAATTGAAACAGTGAAATCTGGGTCCCATCCGTCTCGTGCAGTACAACCTGGAACAGCAATTCGTATTAACGCTGGAAGCCCACTTCCAGAAGAAGCCGACGCAGTAATTCCTATCGAGCATTCCGATAGCGGGACAAACCAAGTTTTGATTTCACAATCTGCAGTATTTGGTCAGTTCATTCGCCGAGCAGCCGAAGATGTTGAACTAGGTGAAGTTGTTCTAAAAGAAGGAATCAAAATTGATGCTCGCCACCTCGGTTTGCTCGCATCGGTTGGCCGCGGTTCAGTCCTTGCACGCCCACGCCCACGAGTTGTGATTATTTCTATAGGGGATGAACTCCTTGAACCAGGAGCAAAATTAGAACCAGGCAAAACGATTGATTCAAATGGGTTGATGTTGGCCGCCGCAATTGCAGATGCTGGTTGCATTGCATATCGTGTTGGCCCAGTTTCTACAGAGCCTGAAAACCTAAAGCGCGTAATTGAAGATCAACTTGTCCGAGCTGATTTTGTGGTAACAACCGGTGGGACAAATGCAGATGCATACGATGCACTAGCTTCGGTTGCAATGGAAATCGGGGCTTTGGATTTCACGAGGGTAGCAATGCAACCTGGATCAGCCCAAGGCTTTGGTTGGGTTGGTGAGGACAAAATTCCATTGATGACAATTCCAGGAAATCCAGTTGCGGCATATATTTCTTTTGAAGTGTTTATCAGACCAGTCCTACATAGACTGCTTGGTCGAAAAGATTCAAACTTGAAGTTGCAATCCGCATACAGTGGAAGTTCATTTACTTCACCGGGTGGAAAGCGTCATTACATCCGTGCGTATCGTGAAACCGATCCATCTGGCAATCACATAGTTCGCGCAATCGAAGGCCAAGGTGTGCACTTAATTGGAAGCCTTGCTAAAACCGAATGTTTGATAGTTATTCCAGATTCGGTGCAAGAAGTCCGAGTCGGCGACAAGATCGATGTGCTGTTGCTCGACGACACCTCGGTGTGGTGACAAATGGCAATCGAATGGCCAGTTACTTTGGCGGCAAACGGGGTATTGCTTCGACCGATAAAGCGCTCAGACAAATATGTCTGGCAGGAAATCAAAGACAGAAACAAAGCCTGGCTAGGACCATGGGAGGCCACCAATCCAGATGGCCAAACCATCATCCCAACTTTTAGAGATGTTTATCGGCAATCTCGACGAAGTGCGAGAAATGGCAATGCATTCATGTTCGCAATCGTGGTTGATGGGCAACTTGTAGGCCAAATCACATTGGGAAATGTCATTTGGGGCAGCCTTCGTGAGGGATATATTGGTTATTGGATTGACGAAAAACATTCAGACCGCGGAATTATGACCACTTCGCTCGCTCTTTTGACCGAATATTCACTGAAAGAAGCTGGGTTACATCGCATCGAGGTCTCAATTCGGCCTGAAAACCATGCTTCACTTCGTGTGGTTGAGAAAATTGGATTCAAAAATGAAGGATTGCGACCGAGATATTTACATATTGATGGCGATTGGCGTGATCATTTGATTTTTGTTTTGACTTCCGAGGATATAAATTCTTCAAATATTGCAAAATTCATCCGATAATTTTGAAATGCGACACGCAATGAATTTCACTGAACAAATGTGCAGGTACCGATAATTTTTGCCCGTGGGTTCAGGAGTAGTACTAGCAGCAATTGTTGCAATATGGGCTGTCTTTCTGCTTCCTGTTTTCATTCGCAAACATGATCCATCTGGAAAACTTCAAGATGTAGATAAATTCCGTGAAGCAATGGGTCAACTAGGTTCAGGTTTGCATATCCCACAGAAACCCACAACGCCAAAAGTTGAAGTGAAACGCGAAATTCGCACCGGCCATCCTGACCCACAAATCAGTTTGCAAGTTCGAAAACGGCGAAAGATTTTTCTTTCAATCATTACAACCTTCCCACTTTTCATAGTGGGAATTATTTTTGGTTTACTTCCAATTGGAATAGTAATTATTCCAATTGGAATGTTTGCTGGATATGTAACCTGGGTGCGAATGACAATTCGTCCACGAGTTGCAGATCCAATTGATGAAAATGCACCACATCAAAAGTACGTAAAACGCAGCGAACGAAATCACCGTTTTGCTGCACTTGCACAGTTACGTAAAGCAGCAACCCAAAAACTCACTGAAGTTGAAGCGGAACTAGACACTTCGAAGACTGCATCTTGGCAAACAGAAGTTCCAGTTGTAAGCGCAGAAATTGCAACTCCTCAAACCGTTCTTCCAAGTTTTGTAGATTCACCTGCAGCTACTGCAGTTCCCCGAGTCTTGGATCGTGAAAATGGAAACTGGGATGGCGATGCAATGATTGAAGCGGCCGCTCGTCAACGTCGTGAAGAACTAGCAAAGCTTGTTTCGAGTGATATTGAAGAGGTTGTTGTCGTTGATTCATCTGATGAAGATGGAACTACCGAATTGCCGCGCGTAATCGGCGCTTAAACCCAGCTGCCAAACCACATATGTATTTGCCAATACCATTTTGGAATCATTTCCCCTACCCACAACGGATAGAAAAATGCGCTAAGTGCAACTACTGATGTCACAAAAAGCCCAACGATAAAAGTTCTTTTAGCTCTTAGGTTCCCACTAGTTACGACAGGTCCGATTACTTGCCCACAAGCGTTCGCAAGCGCAAGTGCCATATAAGGCAACATCACTATTGCATAGAAACTAAAAACAGTGCGTTCTTGGAAAAGTAGCCATGGTGCCCAGGCGGCTAAAAACATAATAATGATTGCTACGGATCTGCCATCTCGCTTTGTAAACCACAACCAGAACTGTTGCAAAACAGCTAGAGTCGCAGCCCACCAAATCAATGGGTTTCCAAGTGCTACAACTTCTTCTGCACATTTTTCATACCCACATCCACGAACACCTTGTGCATATTCCTCGTAGTAAAAAGATGTCGGACGTAAATTCAATGGCCAGGTCCACGGGTTGGATTGATATGAATGCTCTGATGTTAAATTTGTATGGAAATTAAAGGCGCTTTGGTGATAGTGAATCAGGCTGCGCAAGAATTCTGGAAGAAAAGTAAGGCCAGAATCAGGATTGGCTTCCGCCCAATTTCGGCTGTAGCCAGCTTCGGATGAAATCCATCCGTACCAAGTGGCTAGATATCCAACCAACAGAATCACAATTACCAGTGGTAATAGTTTGCTTGCACTAATCAGTGCATTCTTGATTGGAAAAGTTTTTCCAAGATTTATTCGAGTTCTGATTTCAAAAAATACAACTAGTAATCCAATTCCCAATACGAACCAAACTCCGGACCACTTTGTTGCGCATGCGAGTGCTAACAGAATTGATGCAACATATATCCAGGGCCGCCTAAAGCCAACCTCTATGTCTGATTCAAGTTTTGACTTAACAAAATCTCTGTCCATCACAACGGCAACAAAAGCGGCCAAAGTTAAAAACATAAGGGTTTGGTCAAGTAGAGCGGTGCGACTATGAACAATTGCCATTCCGTCAAGTGTCATAAACAGACCTGCTAGAAATGCAGTGAGTTGGTGGTTAAAAAGTCGAATTGCTACCCGGTGCACCAACACCACCGCTAAAACACCAAGCAACGCCATCATGAAGCGCCATCCAAAAGGATTCAGACCAAATAATTGCTCACCAATTGCAATTACCCATTTACCAAATGGCGGGTGGACTACGTACGAAGCATTCCCGGTGAAAACATCGGTGATGCCTGCCAGAATTTTTTCATTAGCGTCTTTTACAGAATCAACTTCATAACCATATTTGAGTAATGACCATGCATCTTTGGCGTAGTAAGTTTCATCAAAAACTAAGGCGTGCGGTTTGCCAAGATTATGAAAGCGTAGAGCTGCGGCCACGATTGCGAGGAATATCGTCACCCACCAATTGCCTGGTATTTTCGCTTTCATAGCCACATTGTGCCGAACCCTTGATTTCTCGTGAAACAATGCCACTGTGTCGACGTTTAAGCCAGGTTATTTGCACATCGCTGCTACCCCAATTGGCAATATTGAAGATGCTTCAATGCACTTAATCAATGCGCTCAAAGAGGCAGATGTGATTGCTTGCGAAGACACCAGAAAAACCCGCTTCTTGATCAACGCATTGGCTATCGATACGGCTGCGAAGTTAATTTCGCATCACGAGCACAATGAGCGAGAGAAAACTTCGCAAATCCTGCAGTTGGTTCAAGAGGGCAAAAGAGTATTGGTTGTTAGTGATGCTGGAATGCCAGCAGTTAGCGATCCTGGGTTCCCATTGGTGCAGGCTGCTGTGGCTGCAAACATTTCAATCACAGTTATTCCCGGAGCATCTGCTGTAACAACTGCACTGGTTTTGAGTGGACTTCCCACTGATCGGTTTGTGTTTGAAGGTTTTTTGCCGCGTAAATCAGGGGAACGCAAAAAGCATTTGCAAACTTTAGCCACCGAACACCGCACGATTGTTTTCTTTGAATCGGGTCATCGAATCGGGGAATCTCTCCTGGACTTGACTGAGATTTTTGGCCCTGGTCGCAAGGCCGCACTCTGCCGCGAATTGACCAAAACATATGAGGAAGTAATCAGAGGCAGCCTTTGCGAATTAGCCGAGCGAGCCCAGCAAGAGCTCCTAGGAGAAATCACATTGGTGGTTGCTGGGGCGCAGGCGAGGGAAATAACACCGGCGGATATTCAGGCAGAACTCTTACGGCTGGCTGAAGCTGGCATCTCAAGAAAAGAGGCAATTTCCGAGGTTATGAGCCGGCTTGGAGCGCCTAAGCGTGAAGTCTTTGATTTGGCGCTGAACGTCGATTTCAAGCCCCTTTCTTGAGCCTAAACTTGCCCCTATGGCCTCCAATAAAGCTTTCTACCTAACGACACCGATTTACTATGTAAATGACGCTCCGCACATCGGTCACGCCTACACAACCACTGCTGGGGACGTGCTCACTCGTTGGCACCGCCAGCGCGGCGAGGCGGTTTGGTATTTAACTGGCACTGATGAGCATGGCCAAAAGGTGATGCGCACTGCTGAGGCGAATGGAGTAGATCCACAAGTTTGGGCTGACAAACTTGTTGAGTCTGCTTGGCTTCCAGTGCTTCAAACCATCGATGTTAAAAACGACGATTTCATTCGCACAACCGAAGATCGCCATATCGAACGTGTTCAAAGATTTTTGCAGCGTCTTAAAGATGCCGGTCATATTTATGCAGGTCCTTATGAGGGTCCATATTGTGTTGGTTGCGAAGAATTTAAATTAGCTGGCGATTTGATTGATGGGGAAGGTGAATACAAAGGACAAAAGTGCTGTCCAATTCACTCAAAGCCGGTTGAGACTGTAGCTGAAACAAATTGGTTTTTTAAATTATCGGAATACGGCGACAAGTTGTTAAAGCATTACGAAGAAAATCCAAATGCGATTCGCCCACAATCTGCGTACAACGAAGTGGTTTCTTTCCTAAAAACCGGTCTTCAGGATTTATCAATTTCAAGAAGCACATTTGATTGGGGAATTCCGGTTCCTTGGGATCAAAGCCAAGTGGTTTATGTTTGGTTTGATGCACTTTTAAATTACGCAACTGCAGTTGGACTAGATGATGAGCCAGGAACCGAAGGCGCAGAGAAATTTGCAGCAACATGGCCAGCTGATGTGCATTTGGTCGGTAAAGATATTTTGCGATTCCACGCAGTAATTTGGCCAGCTATGTTGATGGCTGCAGAAGTGGCCTTACCTAAATGTGTTTATGCACATGGCTGGCTATTGGTCGGTGGCGAAAAAATGTCGAAATCAAAATTGACTGGCATCGCCCCATCACAAATTGTTGACCACTTTGGTTCGGATGCATTCCGCTACTATTTCATGAAAGCAATCCAATTTGGTCAAGACGGATCATTTTCTTGGGAAGATATGTCGGCCCGATACACCGCAGATTTGGCTAATGGGCTAGGAAATTTGGCATCCCGGTTAGCGGCAATGATCGGCAAATACTGCGATGAAAAACTTCCAACTCCAGGCGCAGACACTGACGATGAGATTGCGTTGAAGAATCTACTTGCGAAAACGGTAGCTAATGCAGATGCTGCAATTTTAGAACTTGATTTTTCACATGGAATCAATGCAGTGAAAGAATTCATCGATGCAGTAAACCTTTATGTAACAAATCAAGAACCTTGGAAAGTTGCAAAAAGTGAAGATGCTGCAAGTGTGGAACGTTTGCACACAATTCTTTACACAATTGCAGACGCCTTACGTGCGATTGCGGTTTTGTATCATCCAGTGATGCCAAAAGCGACCGCTGAATTATGGCGTCAACTTGGAGCAGACCAATCCATTGGGGAACTTGAATCGCAAACAATTCAAGATTCAGCAAATTGGCGCGTCCTTCCAGTTGGTTCACATGTAACAAAGGGTGCAGTGCTGTTTCCGCGTTTAGAAGAAGAAACTGCTTCTTAAGTGTCTACCGAACCTTTGCGTCAACGTTCTGACTGGGACCCAAATAAAAAACGGGAAATGGAATTACCACCCACACCAGAGCCGTTACCAATATCGGTGGTTGATACTCATTGCCATTTGGATATTGAAGATGGCGACCTGTACTTAACTCCTTCACAGGCACTTGAACGTGCAACTTCTGTCGGAGTGGACCGAATTGTGCAGGTGGGTGTGGATGTAGAAAGCTCACGTTGGGGACTTGAACTGGCGGCCAAGACAGATCGGATTTTGGCAACAGTTGCAATTCACCCAAACGAAGCGCCGAGAATTTTTGCAGATAAAGGTCGCGATGCGCTCGATGAAGCGTTAGCTGAAATATCTAGCATGGCAAAACACCCACGAGTCCGCGGCATTGGTGAAACTGGACTCGATTTTTTTAGAACTGAAGCTGAGCTGCTAGCAGTGCAAGAGGAGTCTTTCAGAGCACACATTCAGATTGCTAAAGAGAATCAGAAAGCTTTGATTATTCATGACCGAGATGCTCATGATGACGTCGTACGGGTTTTGAAATCTGAAGGTGCACCAGAAAAAGTTGTGTTCCACTGTTTCTCTGGTGACGAATCGCTTGCGCGTATTGCAAGTGAAAACGGTTGGTATTGCTCATTCTCAGGCACAGTTACATTTAAGAATTCAAACAATTTGCGATCAGCTTTAGCTTTACTTCCGCCAGAATTGATTTTGATTGAAACCGATGCACCGTTCTTGACACCAACTCCGTATCGCGGCCGACCAAATGCAAGTTATTTGATTCCATTGACTGCAAGATTTATGGCAGAGGTTCGGGGGATGGAACTCGAAAGTTTATGCAAGCATTTGTCGGAAAACGCAGAATCTGTGTTCGGGAATTTCAGCAATGTCTGAGCTACTAAACGCGACCGAGATTCGTGAACTAGCTGCCAAGATTGATCTAAAACCCACAAAAGTTTGGGGCCAAAACTTTGTGATTGACGCAAACACTGTTCGTTCAATTGTGAAGCATGCGGGTATTAACCCAAGTGATGATGTTGTTGAAGTTGGGCCAGGGCTTGGTTCGTTAACCCTTGCTTTATTGCCTGCTAGTAGATCAGTCACTGTAATTGAAATCGACCCAAAACTTGCAGCACTACTACCAGAAACTGTAAACAAAAAAGCAGCTGAATTTGCAACCAATTTGACTGTGGTTAAACAAGATGCCCTAACAATTAAAGAATTAGCAATTAGTCCAACTGCTTTAGTCGCAAATCTTCCTTACAACGTTTCGGTGCCAGTAATCATTCATTTATTAACTCAATTTCCATCGATTCAAAAAGTTTTAGTGATGGTGCAAGCTGAAGTCGCTGATCGACTTGCTGCAACTCCTGGCTCAAAAATTTATGGAGTGCCTAGTGTTAAGGCTAGGTGGTTTGGCAAAGTCCAAAAAGTAGCCACAATCGGCAAGAACGTTTTTTGGCCTGCACCAAATATTGAAAGTGCTTTAGTCTTAATTGAACGACACAAATCACCACTAGCTGAAATCTCACAAACAGAACTATTTGCGGCAATTGATGCGGCGTTCGGCCAACGTCGCAAGATGCTTAGGTCTGCTCTTAATACCTGGGCAGCCGGTAATGCGGAAAAGATTTTGATTCATGCGGGAATTGAACCCACATTACGAGGCGAAGAACTAGATGTGATGGACTTTGTGAATATTGCAAAGGCAAAGCGCGAGATTGGGGGAGTTTGATGGCAAGAATCAAGTCTGTTGAAGTCAAAGTCCCTGCAAAAGTAAACCTTGCTCTAAAAGTTGGTGGCATAGGTGCAGATGGATATCACCCAATCGAAACTTTGTTTCACGCGGTAGGTATTTATGACACCATCGTCGCAACTCCAAGCAGCGTTTTGGGCTTGGAATTTTCAGGAGAAGGCGCTCAGTCGCTACCTTTAAACAATTCAAATTTAGCTTGGAAGGCGGCTGAACTAATTGCAGAATACGCAGGAGTTGAGCCACACGTACATCTGAACATTCACAAAAATATCCCAATCGCTGGGGGAATGGCTGGAGGAAGTGCCGATGCCGCTGGCACATTGGTGGCCTGCGATGCGTTGTGGCAGTTGAATCTGACCCGCGATGAATTGATGTCGTTAGCTGCCCAACTTGGCAGTGATATCTCTTTCCCACTAGTTGGTGGTACTGCGATTGGCCGGGGAAGAGGCGAGGATGTCACTTCGCTCTTGACTCGCGGTGAAATTCATTGGGTATTTGCAGTATCAGCCGAAGGTTTATCGACACCAAAGATTTATAAAGTGTTTGACGAAATGAATCCAAATCCAGTAGAACCAAAAATTCCAACAGATTTGATTGCGGCGCTTACAGGTGGGGACATAAAAACTGCTGCGAAAATGATGGTGAATGATTTACAAGCGCCGGCTATTTCACAAAGACCAGTACTTGCAAGAATTCTTCAGGCCGGAGATCATGCAGGCGCGTTGCACGGAATTGTTAGTGGTAGTGGCCCAACATGTGCATTTGTGGCCAGATCACATGCAGATGCGATCAATATCGCTAACGAATTGCAAGTTTCTGGTGTGGTTGAACGCACCTTGATTGGGGCTGGGCCAGTTAAGGCCGCCCACGTAACCGAAATAACTTACTTTTAAAGTCCTGCAATCACTATTTCAGATAGTGCCTTGCGCTCTCGATTTGCTGCTTCGCGAGCCAAAATCGCTTCTGACAAATCACTGTCGTTTGCATACTTGCCAACTGCAACTAGTACGACTGGTTGTAGGTTTTCGGGATTGCCAAGAGCACTAAGAAGTCCATCTTTATCGAAGCCGCCAATTTGATGGGTGTGAAGTCCAATTGCTTGCGCCTGCAAAACTAATTGGCCAACTGCAAGTCCTGTATCAAAAGGTGCAGAAGCGCGCACTTCACCTTTTTCATTTGTCTTTTCGTGCAAGACTGCAATCAAAGCAGAAGCTTTTGGCGCCCACTCGACATTGAAACCTGACAAAGTAGAAGAAAACTTTTCAAACAATTCATCTCCACGAGTAGCAACTGCAAATCGCCAAGGTTGCATGTTGTTTGCACTAGCCGCCCATCGAGCTGCTTCAAGAATTGTAACTACCTCTTCTTCGGAAATTTCGTAGTTGGAATCAAAAGCACGCGTGCTCCAGCGTTCCAAAATGATTGGGTGTAAATCGGCTGTGGTCTGTGCTTTTTTCATATTTCCTACTTCGCTAGTTTCAATACTTTTCCAGCCAAAGATCTTTGACTGTTTTTTAATAGTTGATCAACAATTTCGTTCATTACTTTTACAGATGGTGCGTCTGGATTTGAAATTGGAAGTGGCACACCATCATCTCCACCTTCACGGATTCGCACATCAAATGGAATCTTGCCTAAAAGTGGAACATCCTTTTCGGTGGCTTTCGTGAGTTCGGTTGCAACTTTTACGCCACCACCTTGACCAAACAAGGCCATTTCCTCTCCACATTTTTCGCAAGTAACTGCGCTCATATTTTCAATTACGCCAGCAATTCGCTGAGAAATTAGGGTTGCCATCATGCCAGCGCGTATCGCAACTTCCGCTGCAGCAATTTGTGGAGTTGTGACCACGATGATTTCAGCATTTGGCAATAACTGTGCAGTCGAGATTGCAATGTCACCGGTTCCTGGCGGTAAGTCGAGAAGCAGAATATCTAAATCGCCCCAGTAAAAATCTGCCAAAAATTGTTCGAGCATTTTTCCTAGCATTGGGCCGCGAAGTGCAACTGGGCGAGATGTATCTCCACCCTTCATTCCAAGTACGGAAAGGGCCTTCACCCCATGGGCTGATGGTGGGATGCGTAGATCAGGATCGATTTGGGTTTGTTCGGCACTAAGTCCAAGGATGCGTGGAATTGAATGCCCGTAAATATCAGCATCAATGATTCCAACACTTAAACCTTTTTGCGCAAATGCAACTGCAAGATTTGCAGTGAGTGAAGATTTACCAACTCCACCTTTTCCTGATGCAATTGCGAAGACGCGAGTCTTTGAATCAGGGCGAACAAATGGAATTTCTCGCTCAGGTCCACGCAGCTGAAGTTTCAACTTAGTGCGTTGCTCATCACTCATCACGTCGAGTTCGACATTCACCTTTG
>JACCEC010044790.1_pt1 | contig 12764 bp, 10 predicted proteins | sample 7450121 | NCBI WGS metagenome assembly JACCEC01 (sample SAMN15323455, study PRJNA562643) | freshwater metagenome | isolation source: river surface water | place: USA:Blue River Watershed | collected 2017-08-18 | reverse complement strand
TTGCCCGAGATGTTGATGCGACGCACATAGGCACGGCGGGACGGATCGGCCTGCAACACCACCGTGACAAGGTTGGTGGCACGATCGATCTCGGGGCGAGGTTCGATACGGGCGAAAGCGAAGCCAAAGTTGCCAAAGTAATCGGAAAAGGCCTTGACCGTTTTGGTCACATCATTGACGTTGTAGGCCTGGCCCGGCTTGATGCTGATCAGGGACTTGAACTCTTCATCGCGGCCCAGGTAGTACCCTTCAAGACGAACCGCCGACACCCCAAATCGTTCACCTTCGGTGATGTTGATGGTGACGGTGATGTCCTGCTTGTTGGGCGAAATAGACACCTGCGTGGAGTCAATCCTGAACTCCAGGTAGCCACGGCTCAGGTAGTAGGACCGCAGCGTTTCCAGATCGGCGTTGAGCTTGGCACGTGAGTAGCGGTCCGACTTGGTATACCAGCTCAACCAGTTGCCGGTGTTCAGATCAAATTGGTCACGCAGGGTGGATTCACTGAACACCTTGCTACCGACGATGCGAATGTCCTTGATCTTGGCCACATCACCTTCGATCATGCTGAAGGTCAGGTTGACGCGGTTGCGTTCGATCGGGGTGATGGTGGTGATGACCTCGGCGGCGTAAAGGCTTCGGTTGATGTACTGACGCTTGATCTCTTGTTCGGCACGGTCGGCCAGGGCACGGTCATAGGAGCGGCCCTCAGCCAGGCCCACATCACGCAACGACTTGCGCAACGCCTCCTTGTCGAATTCCTTGGCCCCCACAAAATCCACGGCGGCGATGACGGGACGCTCCTCCACCACGATCACCACCACGCCACCGCTGACATCGATGCGCAAGTCCTTGAACAAGCCCAGCCCGAACAGGCTGCGGATGGCGGTGGTGGCTTTTTCGTCGGTATAGGTATCGCCGATACGAAACGGCACACTGCCAAACACGGTACCAGGCTCTACACGCTGAAGCCCCTCGATGCGGATGTCCTTGATGTCGAAGGGTTCGACGGCCCAGGCCAGTTGAACCGTCAACAGACAAGCCATCACCGCTCGTACCAGGATCAGGAAGGGCCGCATCAGGTTGTGGGTCATAGGGCGAGATGGTTTTGCAGTCGGATCAGGGGTGCACAGGCCACCAGCGCATCAGATCATTGCGCAGCGCAACCATCATCAGCAACACGACCAGCATCAACCCGAGGCGGTTGAGAGCGTTCAGCCATCTGCCAGATGGCCGCCGGCCCGTGACCGCCTCCCAAAGATGATACATCAGGTGTCCCCCGTCGAGGACCGGGATAGGCAGCAGGTTCAGCACCCCCAGGCTCACACTGATGAGCGCTAAAAATCCCAGAAAAGCCGTCAACCCGAGGGTGGCGGATTTGCCCGCATATTCCGCCATGGTGATCGGCCCGGTGACTTGCTGCCAGGAGGCTTGCCCGATGAGCATGCGCACCAGGGTTCGCACCGTCATGCCCGCCACCTCGGCCGTGCGTTCCACCGCGCGGGTGAGCCCGTCCCAGGGCCCCAATTGCACCAGCACCTGCGCAGGCGGCTCCCCGACCATGGCATCGATGCGTCCGATGGTGCCAGCATCGGTCTCGACGCGACGGGGTTGGACTTCCATCAGCAGCAGACCGGGTTGACCACGCCGCGCCACTTCCCAGACCTGCGTGGCCGGGGCTTGCGACGCGCTGGCACGAACCCAGGCCCGTAAAGCCACCGCATCTGCCACCGGACGTGACTGAATGCGCACCACGGTGTCACCCTTGCGCAAGCCCGCCTGCTGAGCAACGCCCCCTGGCACCAGGTCTCCCAGCACAGGCGCCATCCAGGGGCCTCGCAACCCCCACCACTCGGGCGTCATCACGCCGTCCTCAGGCTCGGCGGCAGGCACTGTCAGGCGAACTTCCCGCGATGCCTGGCCGTCACGCGACTGCAACTCCAGCACCCACTGGACCTCCTCCTCGCGGGTCACGGGCGACTGCATCATCTGCCAGCGCAGGTCCTGCCAGGATTGCACCTCCCGCAAGGGGCCGTTGCTCCAGCCCGAGCGCAGCACACGGTCGGCACTGCGCACATCGGCTTGCTCGGCTGACGACTCGGGCATGGGAGTGGCCACCAGCGCCTGCGACTGCCACTCGCCCACCCAGTGCATCACGGCGTACAGCACCACGGCCAGCAACAGGTTGGCCATCGGACCCGCCAACACAATGGCAGCCCGGCATGCCAACGGTTGTCGTTGGAACTCATAGGGCTGATCCTCCACGGACACCGGCCCCTCGGCATCGTCAAGCATGCGCACATAGCCTCCCAGCGGGATGGCACACACCACAAATTCGGTGTCTTGGTGGGGCCGCGGCCGGCTGGGCTTCCAGCGCCACAGCACAGGGCCAAAGCCGATGGAAAACCGCATCACCCGCACCCCACAGGCGACCGCCACACGGTAGTGACCGTATTCGTGAACCGCAATCAGGATGGTCAGGGCGACCAAGAACGCCAGCACCGTCATCATGCGGGCCCTGCCCTCACCGGGACAACCTCTGGACCGCGAGCTCAGCCTGTTGACGCGCCAACGCGTCCAGCGCCAGGAGGTCGTCCAGGCATGTCGGTGCCGGGGGCGGCAAGCTGGCCAGGACCTCCAGGTTCACCGCATGGATGTGATCGAAGCGGACGCGACGCTCGAGAAAGGCGGCAACCGCCACTTCGTTCGCCGCGTTGAGCACGGCCGTGGTCCCGGCCGGCGCCCGCAAGGCATCCCAGGCCAGACGAAGGCCAGGAAAGCGCTCGGCATGACCCGACTGGTCCAGCGCTTCAAAGGTCATGGCCGACAACGAGCGGAAATCCAGCGTCGCAGCCCCGGACTCGATCCGCTCTGGCCAGGCCAGGCCATAGGCAATCGGCACCCGCATGTCGGGCGTGCCCAGTTGCGCCACCACCGAGGCATCACGGAACTGCACCATGGAGTGGATGACGCTTTGGGGGTGGATCACCACCTCAAGCCGGTCGGGCCCCAGGCCAAAGAGATAACGCGCTTCGATCACCTCGAGCGCCTTGTTCATCATGGTGGCGGAGTCGACGGAAATCTTGCGCCCCATCACCCAGTTGGGGTGGGCGCAGGCCTGCTCGGGGGTGACATCGCGCAGCCGCGACGGATCCAGGGTGCGAAACGGTCCGCCCGAGGCGGTGAGGATGATCTTGTCGACCCGGCGGTCCCAACTGGCTGGGTCATCGGGCAGGGACTGAAAAATGGCTGAGTGCTCGCTGTCGATCGGCAACAGGGTTGCGCCGCCCGCCTGAACCGCCTGCATGAACACATCACAGCCCACCACCAACGCTTCCTTGTTGGCCAGCAACAGACGCTTGCCCGCTCGCGCGGCCGCCAGGCACGAGGACAGCCCTGCAGCGCCCACGATGGCAGCCATCACGGCATCCACCTCGTCGTGGGCGGCCACCGCATCCAACGCGGCTGCACCGCTGTGGACCTCGATGGGCAAACCGGCCGCACGCACCCGTTGCGACAAGTCCGCTGCCGCTGCGGGATCCACCATCACGGCGTGGCGTGGACGAAAGGTCTGGCATTGCTGCCACATCAGGTCCACCTGACGGGATGCGGTCAGCGCGAACACCTCGAAGCGCTCGGGATGGCGGGCCACCACATCCAGCGTGCTGGTGCCGATGGAGCCCGTGGAGCCCAGAATGGTGAGACGCTGCAAGGTCATGGCAACAAGGTGTGACTGAGGGTTGAGGGGCTCACAACAAAGCCAGCATCATGCCAAGGGGCAAGGCGGGCAGCAAGGCGTCCACGCGATCGAGCACGCCACCATGCCCGGGCAACAGTTGGCTGCTGTCCTTGAAGCCGGCACTGCGCTTGACCAGCGACTCCACCAGGTCACCCACCACACTCATGGCGGTCAGAAAGGCAGCACCCAAGACCAGGATCAGCGTGCCCCTCTCGTGCAATCGCGAGTACAAACTGGCGCTGTCAACGTCATAGCGTCCATCTGCCCAGGCCCAGGCACAGGCCATCAGCAACACACCCACCATGCCGCCCAAGGCCCCCTCCCAGGTTTTTCCCGGACTGATGGTCACGGCCAGCTTGTGACGCCCCAGGGCACGTCCCGCGAAGTACGCTGCGATATCCGCCATCCAGACCAGCGCCAACAAAGACAACAAGAAGTTGATGCCAATGATCTTGGCCTGAAACACCGCCAACCAGGTCATCCACAGGGCGGCAACGCCCCCCACCAGGCGCAACGGCAGGGCCACCCGAGGCCAACCCACCACCCCTAGCCGCAACCGCGCCACGCCTACCAGGACCCAGGCGGCCCCCATCGACAACCACAGCAGGCGCGAGGGATGCCAGGGCCAGCCCTGCTCCCAGCTGAGCAGGCACAAGGCCAGGCACACGCCGGACAAGGCCAGCGAAGGCGCGAAACGGAGTTGATTCAGACGCCCCCACTCCCAGGCACCCGCCGCGATCAGGACCAGGGTCAGGACCGCCAGCGCTTCTGGGCGAGAGTGGAACAGGGCCGGCAACAGCAACGCCAACAAGACCAGCGCAGTGATGACGCGTTGCTTGAGCATGGCGTGCTGGTCCGTCAGACGGCCAGCAAGTCCTGTTCCTTGGCCGCCACCACCTTGTCGATTTCGGCGATGAACTTGTCGGTGACTTTCTGGATGTCGGCTTCGGTGCGCTTTTGGTCGTCTTCAGAGGCCAGCTTGTCCTTGACCAGTTTCTTGACCGCCTCGTTGGCGTCACGGCGCAGGTTGCGCACGGCCACCTTGGCGCCTTCACCTTCCTGACGAACCACCTTGGTGAGTTCCTTGCGGCGCTCTTCGGTCATGGCAGGCATGGGCACACGGATCAGGTCGCCCATGGCGGCCGGGTTCAAGCCCAGGTCGCTGTCACGAATGGCTTTCTCGACCTTGGGGCCCATGCCTTTCTCCCAGGGCTGCACGCTGATGGTACGCGCGTCCAGCAAGGAGATATTGGCCACCTGGTTGAGCGGGGTGGGATTGCCGTAGTAATCGACCATCACGGCATCAAGCAGCGCGGGGTTGGCGCGTCCTGTGCGGATCTTGCTCAGGTTGTTGGACAGCGCAGCGACCGATTGGGCCATCTTGGCGTCGACGTTTTTCTTGATGTCTGCAATGCTCATTTCACTTTTCCTTGTTGCACGGCTCAGGCGTACACCAGCGTGCCTTCGTCCTCTCCCATCACCACGCGGCGCAGGGCACCGTGCTTGAAGATGGAAAACACTTTGATGGGCAGTTTCTGGTCGCGACACAGGGCGAATGCGGTGGCGTCCATGATGCCCAGGTTTTGCCGAATGGCGTCATCAAAACTGATCTTGTTGTAGCGGGTGGCGTTGGGGTCTTTCTTCGGGTCGGCCGAGTAGACACCATCCACCTTGGTGGCCTTGAGCACCAGTTCGGCCCCGATCTCGGCGCCACGCAAGGCGGCCGCAGTGTCCGTGGTGAAGAAAGGATTGCCCGTGCCGGCCGCGAAGATAACGACCTTGCCCTCTTCCAGGTACTGCAGGGCTTTGGGGCGCACATAGGGCTCCACCACCTGCTCGATGCCAATGGCCGACATCACGCGTGCCGTGAGGCCCGCCTTGTTCATGGTGTCTGCCAGGGCCAACGCGTTCATCACGGTGGCCAGCATGCCCATGTAGTCGGCGGTGGCGCGGTCCATGCCGACAGAGCCGCCGGCCACACCACGGAAGATGTTGCCGCCACCGATCACCACCGCCACCTGCACCCCCAGGCGGGTGACCTCCGCCACCTCCTCGACCATGCGAACAATGGTGGCCCGGTTGATGCCAAAGGCATCGTCGCCCATCAGGGCTTCACCGGACAGCTTGAGCAGGATACGCTGGTGGGCTGGCGGGCGGTCGGTCATTCAGTGGCTCCAGAAGTTGACATAGTTTAGCGGCCTGAACAAGACTTCGCAGCCGCCGGGCGCAAGGTTTTCACCTGACGCAGGACAAGAAAAAGGGGACCGAGGTCCCCTTGGATATCAGGCCCCTTGGCGGGCTGCAGCGACCTGGGCCGCCACTTCGGCGGCAAAGTCATCGGTGCGTTTCTCGATGCCCTCGCCCACCACGTACAGCGTGAAGGCTTTGACAGTGGTGCTGGCAGCCTTGAGCATCTGCTCGACGGTCTGCTTGTCGTTCTTGACGAACGGCTGGTTGAACAGCGACACCTCCTTGAGGTACTTTTGTACCGAGCCGTCGATCATCTTGGCCACGATCTCGGCAGGCTTGCCGGATTCGGCCGCCTTGGCTTGGGCCACGGAGCGCTCTTTCTCGATCAGGTCAGCCGGCACGTCTGCGCTGGTGAGGGCGACAGGCTTCATGGCGGCCACGTGCATGGCCACATCCCGTGCAGCAGTTTCCTGGCCGGTGTACTCCACCACCACACCGATGCGGGTGCCGTGGAGGTACGAAGTCACGGCAGTGTCGCCGCTGAAACGCTTGTAACGGCGAAAGCTCATGTTCTCGCCAATCTTGCCAATCAGACCCTTGCGCACGTCTTCCATGGTGGGACCGAAGCCGTCCTGGCTGTAAGACAACGCACCCAGCGCCTCGATAGAAGCGGGGTTGTGCTGGACGATCAGCTTGGCGGCGGCTTGTGCCATGGCCAGGAAGCTGTCGTTCTTGGTGACAAAGTCGGTTTCGCAGTTGACTTCGATCAAGGCGCCGGTGGTGCCTTCGATGAAGCTGGCGACCACGCCTTCGGCGGTCACGCGGCTGGCGGCCTTGCCGGCCTTGCTGCCGAGCTTGACGCGCAACAGTTCTTCGGCCTTGGCCATGTCGCCATCAGCCTCGGTCAGGGCTTTCTTGCACTCCATCATCGGGGCGTCGGTCTTGGCGCGCAGTTCTGCGACCATGCTGGCGGTGATAGCTGCCATAGTGTTCTCCGGGTACGGTTCTATAAGGATTGAAGGGGGTCGGCACTCGAGAAAAAGGGGCTACCGGAGCCCCTTGCTGAGATGCCGCTGGGCAAATCAGGCGGCGCTGTCGACTTCGACGAATTCGTCTTCGCCTTCGGCCACGGCCTTGACGACGTCCTGCACCGCATTGGCACGGCCTTCCAGGATGGCGTCAGCAATGCCACGGGCGTACAGGGTGACGGCCTTGGAGGAGTCGTCGTTGCCGGGGATGACATAGTCGATGCCCTCGGGGGAGTGGTTGGTGTCCACCACGCCGATCAGGGGGATGCCCAGCTTCTTGGCTTCGGCGACAGCAATCTTGTGGTAACCCACGTCGATCACGAAGATCGCGTCGGGCAAGGTGGCCATGTCCTGAATACCGCCGATGTCCTTCTCGAGCTTCTCGAGTTCGCGGTTGAACATCAGCTGCTCTTTCTTGGACATGGCGTCCAGACCGGTTTCCAGCTGGGCCTTCATGTCTTTCAGGCGCTTGATGGAGGTCTTGACCGTCTTGAAGTTGGTCAACATACCGCCGAGCCAACGCTGGTCCACGAATGGCACGCCAGCACGGCGGGCTTCGGCGGCCACGATTTCACGGGCCTGGCGCTTGGTACCCACCATCAGGATGGTGCCACGGTTGGCCGACAGCTGACGGGCGAACTTGGCCGCGTCCTGGAACATCGGCAGCGACTGCTCGAGGTTGATGATATGGATTTTGTTGCGATGACCGAAGATGAACGGAGCCATCTTGGGGTTCCAGAAGCGGGTCTGGTGTCCGAAATGGACGCCGGCTTCCAACATTTCGCGCATGGTGATAGACATAGTCTCTCCAAAGGTTAGGTCTGAAACCGAGCCCGAATCAGCCAACACGCGACAAGACTTGCGCCTTCGTGTGCGAGCCAACACCTGTGGGGGGCTGGTTTGAGGTTGAGGTGAATTACGATGGTGCTTGTGGTTGGTGTACGTGTAAAGGCACTGCCAATGAGGCACATGCTTCTGTCGGGCACTAACCGCAAAACCTCGAGATTCTAGCATAGCCCCATGGACCATCCTGCCGAGTTCGCCCCCGCGTCGACCACCCCCACAGCCGCCTTCACCGGGCCGCGCCGGGTCACCCCGGAACGGGCTTGGCCGTTGTTGGGCATTGACGGTACGCGGGCTCTGGAGCGGGCGGCCTTGTCGGCGCATCCCGCGCCGCCCTTGATGGAGCGGGCGGGGCAGTCCGTCGCACGCTTGGCTCGTGCCCTGGCGCCCCACGCGCAGCGGGTGTGGGTGGCCTGCGGCCCGGGCAACAACGGCGGCGACGGCGCTGTGGCCGCCCGCCACCTCCACCAAGCGGGCTTTGATGTGCACGTCACCGCCTTGCCCCTGTCGCATGATCGACCGCTGCCCCCAGATGCACAAGCCGCCTGGCAACGCCTGGCGGACTGTGGACTGGTGGTCCACCAGACACCCCCCCTCACCTGGGATATCGCCATCGACGCCTTGTTGGGCATTGGCGGCAAACCAGGCCTGTCAGGGCCCATGGCCGAGTGGCTGCGCGGCATGAACCAGGCGCACGCACCGGTGTTGTGCATTGACACCCCTTCCGCGCTGGATGCACAAACCGGCACCTGGCACGGCCCACCCGAGCGGGGTTCCAGCCAGCGCCATACCCTCAGCCTGCTCACGCTCAAGCCGGGACTGTTCACGCAGGAAGGGCGTGACTGGGCGGGCGAGGTGTGGTGGGATGGATTGGGTGTGGGTGACGGCGGCTTCGGGCTTGCGCCCTCGCCCAGCGTTGCGACGTCCCCTGCCCCTGCCCCTGCCCGCCCAAGCGCGGATGCCGAATTGCTGGCCGCACCCGCACTGCCCCTGTCGGCCCATGCCAGCCACAAAGGCCATTACGGGGACTTGGCTGTGGCCGGTGGTGACGTGGGCATGGAGGGAGCGGCCTGGCTGGCGGGCAGCGCAGCCCTGCACGCTGGCGCAGGACGTGTCTGGGTGTGTCTGCTGGGGCGGCAAGCAAGCCCCGCAACATCCGCAGCCAGCGAATCTCGTCACCCGCATGCCTTGATGACCCGCTCGCTCGACGCGCTGGATGTGCGCCAGACCCATGTGGTGTGCGGATGCGGCGGGGGTGACGCGGTGCGTGCCGTGCTGCCACGCCTGTTGTCCACCGCCAAAAGCCTGGTGCTGGACGCGGATGCCCTCAACGCCATCGCCCAAGACCCGGCTTTGCAACACTTGCTGCGACTGCGTGGTGCAGCGGGGCACCCCACCATCTTGACGCCGCACCCCCTGGAAGCCGCTCGGCTGCAGGGCTGTTCCACACGAGAGATCCAAGCAGACCGACTGGGCCAGGCGCAGCAATTGGCTCAGCGGTTTGGAGCCGTGGTGGTGCTGAAAGGTTCGGGTACGGTGATCGCCATGGCCCACCGAATTCCCGGCATCAACCCCAGCGGCAATGCGCGGCTGGCCTCGGCCGGCACCGGCGATGTGCTGGCCGGGATGATTGGCGCACGCCTGGCCCAAGGGGACGAGGCCTGGCAGGCGGCCACACGGGCCGTGTTTTGGCACGGCCAGGCGGCCGATCAGTGGCCGCCCCCCCAACCCTTGATCGCGGACCGGCTGGCGGAGATCAGCCCCGGCCGACGAACGGCATCTGGGTTGCCATGACGGTGTGGAACAACACGTTGGTGTCCAGCGGCAAGTTGGCCATGTAAAGCACCGAGGTGCCTACCGTGTTCACATCCATCAGCGGTTCGATCGCAATCTGACCGTTTGCCTGCGGCACACCACGGGCCATGCGTGAAGCCATGTCGGTGCCCGCATTGCCGATGTCAATCTGCCCCACCGCGATGTTGTACTTGCGACCATCCAGTGAGGCTGCCTTGGTCAGCCCTGTCACCGAGTGCTTGGTGGCCGTGTAAGCAATCGAATTGGGACGCGGCGCATGCGCCGAGATGGAGCCGTTGTTGATGATGCGCCCTCCCTTGGGGCTTTGATCCTTCATCACCTTGAAAGCCTGTTGAATGCAAAAGAACATGCCATTGAGGTTGATGTCCACCACATTGCGCCATTGTTCGATGGACAGTTCTTCCAGCGGGATGCCCGGCGCATTCACGCCCGCGTTGTTGAACAGCAAGTCAACACGGCCAAAGGCCTTGACCGCGGCATCAAAGAGGGCTTTGACGGAGGCGGGGTCGGACACATCGGTGGGCACGCCCAGGCCTCGCGAGCCGGCGTTGGACTCTTCGATCACAGCCTGCAAGGGCTCAGGGCGGCGTCCGGCCACCACCACGTTCCAGCCGTCACGCAGCAGAGCCAGCGCAGCCGCGCGACCCACACCGGAACCGCCGCCCGTCACGATCGCCACTTTGGATGTTGTCATCTGAGATCTCCTCGGTTTGTCAGGGTTCTGTGCGTTCCGAGCGAGCTCGGGTGCACCAGGGAATCAGCGCCGTGCCTTGCGGCCCTTCTTGAAACCAGCGGCCTTTTTGACGGCAGCCTTGAGCGCTTGGATCGGCGATTGTGACGCAACGCCCTTGCGCGGGCCACTGGCCTTGTCACTGGCGTGTCTGCGCGCATCGGTCCCAGCCTCAGGGACGTCACGCGCGCCCTTGCGCGAAGGCTTGTCTTTGTCGCGCAGCGGCTTGTCCTTGTCACGTCCGCGCAGGTGAGCATCCAGCGGGTCGCGCACCAGACGAAAATCGATCTTGCGACCGTCCAGGTCCACCCGGCTGACCTGCACCTGCACACGCGAGCCCACGGCATACCGGATGCCGGTACGCTCGCCGCGCAATTCCTGGCGTGCCTCGTCAAAGCGGAAGTACTCCCCGCCAAGCTCCGTGATGTGCACCAGACCTTCCACGTACAGCGCGTCGAGTGTGACAAACACGCCAAAGCCCGTCACCGCCGACACCACCCCGCTGTACTCCTCGCCCAGATGCTCGCGCATGTATTTGCACTTGAGCCAGGCTTCCACGTCGCGACTGGCCTCATCGGCACGGCGCTCGTTGGCGCTGCAATGCAAGCCGGCGGCTTCCCAGGCGGGCTGATCCACATCCGGCTTTTTGGCGCGCTGCGTGGACTCAGGCGGCTTGACGCGCGAAGCCAGGCGACGCGCCAAGCGCGCATGGGCCTCACCCGGCGTGGGCAGTGCAGGCAACTGGTAGCGCTCGCGCGCCAGGATGGCCTTGATGACCCGGTGCACCAGCAAGTCGGGGTAGCGACGGATCGGACTGGTGAAGTGGGTGTAAGCCTCAAAAGCCAGACCGAAGTGTCCGCTGTTGATGGGCGTGTAGATGGCCTGCTGCATGGAGCGCAGCAACATGGTGTGGATCTGTTGCGCATCCGGCCGGTCGTGCGTGGCCGCGGCGATCGCCTGAAACTCGCCGGGTGTGGGGTCCTCGCTGATGGTCATGCCGAGGCCCATGGCCTTGAGGTAGTTGCGCAACAACTCGCGCTTTTCCGGGGTGGGGCCCTCATGCACACGGTACAGCGAAGGATGCTTGTGCTGCAGGATGAAGTCAGCGCTACAGGCGTTGGCAGCCAGCATGGCCTCCTCGATCAAGCGGTGCGCATCATTGCGCACACGCGGCACGATTTTTTCGATGCGCCCGCTCTCATCGCACACGATTTGCGTTTCGGTGGTTTCAAAGTCCACTGCACCGCGGCGTTCGCGCGCGCTCAGCAAAGCGCGATACACCTCGTGCAAGTGGATGAGATGGGGCACGAGCTCACCTCGAGCCTGCGCCTGCGGTCCACGCGTGTTGGAGAGAATCGCCGCCACTTCGGTGTAGGTGAACCGAGCCTGGCTGTGCATCACGGCCGGGTAAAACTGGTAGGCCGTGATCTCACCCTGCGAGTTGATCAACATGTCGCTGACCATGCACAAGCGGTCTACCGCCGGGTTGAGCGAACACAAGCCATTCGAGAGTTTCTCCGGCAGCATGGGGATCACGCGGCGCGGGAAATACACGCTGGTGGCACGGTCGTAGGCATCGATGTCAATCGCACTGCCTGTCTCGACATAGTGGCTCACATCGGCGATGGCCACCAGCAGGCGCCAGCCCTTGCCACGACCCACTTTGGCGGGTTCGCAATACACGGCGTCATCAAAATCTCGGGCGTCTTCGCCGTCGATGGTGACCAGCGGAACATCGGTCAGGTCCACCCGTCGTGCCGCGTCCTGCGGCCGCACCTGATCCGGCAAGGCGCGCGCCATGGCCAGGCAGGCGGGGGAAAATTCATGCGGCACGCCGTACTTACGAACCGCGATCTCGATCTCCATGCCAGGGTCGTCCATCTCGCCCAGCACTTCCTTGATGCGTCCAACGGGTTGACCAAACAAACTCGGGCGTTCGGTGAGTTCCACCACCACCACCTGCCCGGTCTTGGCCTGCCCCGTGGCGCCTTTGGGAATCAGCACGTCCTGGCCGTAACGCTTGTCCTCGGGCGCCACCAGCCAGACGCCCCCCTCCTGCAACAAACGACCGATGATGGGTTGATCGGGCCGCTCCAAGATTTCCACCACGCGCCCCTCAGGGCGACCCCGGTTGTCAAAGCGCACCACGCGGGCCTTGACGCGGTCGCGGTGCAACACGGCACGCATTTCATTGGGGGGTAAATACATATCGGCAGCGCCATCGTCCCGCTGCACAAACCCGTGACCGTCCCGGTGACCGAGAACGGTGCCTTCAAATTCTTCCAGCGAAGCGCTGGTCGGGTTGAATTTTTTGATACAATGCCTTTCTTTCCTGAAATGCCCAGGTGGCGGAATTGGTAGACGCACTAGTTTCAGGTACTAGCGAGTAACATCGTGGGGGTTCGAGTCCCTTCCTGGG
>JACCEC011838042.1_pt1 | contig 12769 bp, 8 predicted proteins | sample 7450121 | NCBI WGS metagenome assembly JACCEC01 (sample SAMN15323455, study PRJNA562643) | freshwater metagenome | isolation source: river surface water | place: USA:Blue River Watershed | collected 2017-08-18 | reverse complement strand
GAGACCGCGCGACATCAGGGCGAGGTGTTCCATCTTGGCCTGGAGGGCGCTCTGCTCGGCGAGGCGGGCGCGGGTGAGGTGGGTGTCGATCGTTTGCGCCAAATGAGTCAAGCGATTCACTTCAGGATACGTAAATGGAAGGCGGTTCCTCTTTTCGCCAAACATCAATAGTATCCCGGATGACTCAATATTTGGAGTAGTGGAAATGATGAGAAAGATCTCTTGTTCGATCATCCACGTGCGCAATTCCGAGCGAAGCTCATCCGCGGAGAGTCTAGTTAATGCTTCCGGTGTGATCCACGCCGAATCCCGGAGCTTGTTCATCACGTGGGTTAGTTGCTGCCTCGGAGGCTGAACTCTTGGGTTACGTGAGTTCTTGATAAATATTGATACCAGTTGTGAATTCGAAGTGGATTTCAAGAGATCCTCAAAAGCATCAGCCAGCTCGCTGGCGTTTGCTGTATGTGAAGATAGAGCGTTGATATGGCCTGTAAGCGTTTGGGAATAAATAGCAGCTCGACCCTCGATTAATCGCTTGGAGATCGCATGGGATGGCCAAAAAAGCAGTCCCAGCACGGCGATCGTGAAGGGAAATGCGTCTAAGTTGGATGAATTTGAAAGGATACCAAAGGTGCTTAGCCCTGCCACCGTGCACAATAGCACGGTCGTTGACCACCGAAGCACTATCGCTGATATCTCCTTTAGGTCGAAAACATGGTGGTGGCAAATTAGCCACCCGGCTGACACGAAACTTATTGGCAGTGCGGTGACTGCAATGACCTTAAATATGTATTGTTCCGTTGCGTTTCCGAGCAGGTTTAGCCCAAAATAGGCAGCCGTCGCCAGTGCGCAATTTCCCACCAATATAGAAAGCTCAACCCTCTTGATTCCTTGTGATTTCTTGTAAAGGCGATACGTCTGGAAAACCAGAACGAAGAGCGATATTATTCCCCAGAAAATGATAAGGACGTAGCCCCACCCGCGCTCCCTGTTCAGTGGATCTGAATCCGCCGGAAAGTATGCGTTCGTCCAAGTGATCGTCACCACCAGGCCGCACGACAGAAGCCATCCCCAGCTTTCTTTTGTTAGACGTGTTGCCGAAATGTGTGTGGAAACTATAGATGCTCGAATACCGACCAGCATTAGTATTGTGAAATGGTTGAAGGTGGCGCTCAGCCTCAGCCAAGGCTTGGGATCGCCGTCGTTGCCGTTGTAGAATTGCTGGCCTTCGTAGACGGCGGCAGCGTTGCAGGCGAAGGCGAGCGCTGCGAAGGTGGCGAAGACAAAAAAGAGACGATTGGTTAGGCGGCTGGGATTGGCGGCGAGAGCTAGAATGCCCCCGAGAAGCATGCCAACGCTTACGACTGAGAAAAACGCTATCACTGCAAAGCTAGGCCCGTTTGTTGATCGTTCTTATCGTCACTTCCGTGGGTGAGAGTTGAGGAGCATCTTTGCTCCCTTTGGCCCCAAGCTCGGCTAGTTTTCTCGCTCCGGGCAGCAGCATGGCCTCGAAGGATCCCACGGCGCTGTTGTAGCTTTTCACCGCGCCATCCAGCCCTCGGCCCACGTGGTCGAGATTGTCGGCGAAGGTTGCAACCCGATCGTAGAGCGCGCGGCCCAAGGCGGAGATCTCATCCGCATTTTGCGCCACGGATTCCTGACGCCAGCCGTAGGCTGCGGCCTTCAGCAGGGCGATAAGGGTGGTCGGGGTGGCGAGCAGCACGCGCCGGGAGAGCGCGCGATCGAGCAGCAGGTTGTCGGATTGAAGCGCCGCGGTAAGGAAGTGATCCCCTGGCAGGAACAGGACCACGAACTCGGGTGACGGCTGAAACTGCTCCCAGTAGTTCTTCGCCCCGAGGGCGTCGATATGGCCACGCACCTTTGCCGCATGTTCGGCGAGACTGGCGGCGCGGAGGGTTTCGTCCGCTGCGTCGTGCGCCGCGCGAAAGGCCTCAAGCGGAGTCTTGGCATCGACCACGATCCGCTGACCGCCCGGGAGCCGGACCACCAGATCGGCGCGCAAGCCGCCGGCGGACTCCTGTTCCGTGAAGTCGCAGTAAGCGAGCATGTCCGCCATTTCGACGACGCGGCGGAGTTGCAGTTCGCCCCAGCTGCCCGCGTAGCGGGTGGAGCGCAGCGCGGTGGATAACCGGCTGGCCTCGGCCTGAAGTTGCAGCTGCGCGAGACTCAGCGCCTTGAGCTGTTCCCCGAGTGCGCCGTAGGCGCCGGCCCGCGCCTTTTCCAGCTCGGCGATTTTGCCGTCGACCTTCTCCAGGGATTCGCGAAGCGGTTTGACCAGATTCTCGACGGCCATCCGTCGCTGATCGAGATCTCCGGCCGATTGCTGCTGCAGCTGGGCAAAGGTCTGCATCGCCTGCGCGAGGAAATCCGTGCGATTTGCCCGCAGCGCGTCCGCCGAGAGGGACTTGAACTCGTGGGTAAGCCGCTCCTGCGCGGCCCGCTCGGCGTCCAGTTGCGTGGAAAGCTGCGCGTTGACGGCGGCCAGTTGCGCAGCGCTATCCCGCATAGCCTTCAACTCCTGCTGAAGTTGCTGCACCTCCGCTTCCCGGAGACGGATGCGCTCGGTGAGGGTCGCGTATCGGGAGCGCAGCATCAGCCAAACGAAGGAGCCGGCGAGGACGGCGGCGACCGAGGCGGTGGCGAGGGGATCCACGGCGCGACCGTCGGGCGCCGGCCGATTTGTGGCAACTCCGGATGCGTGCCTTGACACTCGAAATTCCGGAGCGCAAAACCCGTGCGCTGCGCGCGGCGTCCCCGCGTCACGGCTCGCTTCATCTCCCGAACGCTTCAAACCCTCGCATGCTGACCGAACATACTTCGGCCGAAGGCAGGCCCGTTTCCGCGGACCGGCCGGCGGTTTTGGTGGTGGACGACGAATACGGTCCGCGCGAGTCGATCGCCTTCAGCCTCTCCGGCGACTTTGCGGTCGATACGGCGGAGCGGGCCAAGGAGGCGCTGGCCAAGCTGAAGGCCAAGACCTACTCGGCGGTGGTGATGGATATCCGCATGCCAGAAATGGACGGCATCCGGGCACTCGAGGAATTGCGGAAGATCGATGCGCACGTGGCGGTGATCATGCTCACGGGATATGGCACCCTGCTCACGGCCCAACAGGCCATGGTGGCGGGAGCGAATCAGTATCTCCGCAAGCCGCCGGATATCCCGGAGCTCATCGAGGCCGTGCGCAGGCAGGCGGCCGGGACGAAATTGCGACGCGCGCAGGCGCAGGCGGCGGCGGACGCCCAGAACCTGAACCTTGCGCTCAAGCGGGAAATCGAGCGGAGCGAGCCGCATATCTGGCAAGCGCGGGCGTCGGTCGAGTTGGTGCATGACCTGAACAACCCGCTTACGGTCGTGATCGGATATGCCGCCCTCGTTGCGGATGAGGCGCGGATGCTCGCGCAGCGCGATCCGGAAACGGCGAAGAAGCTCACCGAGTATTCCGGGATGGTCGAGAAGGCGGCCGAATATTGTCATCACCTGTCCGAGAACTGGCGGCTCGCCTCCAAGCAGGTGCCGGAGTTCGTGGCGGTGGATCTGGTTGGAGTCGCCAAGGAGGTCCGGCAGGTCATCTTCTTCGGCAATCCGGCGATCCAGTTCGCCGGGCTCCAACCGGCTGTGGTGCGTGGCTCGAAATTCGAGCTGATGCGCGTGTTTCAGAATCTGTTCAAGAACTCGCTTGAGGCGGGCGCGACGATCGTCAGTGCGGCGTTTGCCGAGAATGCCGGTCGGATCGAGGTGGTTATCTCCGACAACGGCGCCGGCATGGATCCGGAGCGGGTGAAGCGGGCCCTGCATGGTGGCTTCAGCAGCAAGACCAGCGGCACGGGCCTGGGGCTCAGCATCTGCCGCCACCTCGCCGGCACGCACGGCGGGACCTTTGCTCTCGAGTCCACCGAAGGCAAAGGCACGACGGCGCGACTTACTTTCCCCGCGGCGCCACAGGGATGAAGCGTCGAAGAGTTAAGATTACCGGTATAGGGTTCGTCACACCGGCCGGTATAGGTAAGGATGCTTTCAGGGAAGGGATCTTGGCGCGGCAAAGCTTCGTCAGCCCGATCAAGCGATTCCCGGTCGACGGTGGACCTTTTGTGGCCGCGGAAGTTAAGCGCTTTAGTATCGGAGACTACTTTGAAACGCCAAGTTTCAGGAGGCTTCCCCGCCACACGCAGTTCGCTCTTGCGGCTACTAGCTTAGCCTTGGCCGACGCTGGCTTAAGCGAACGAGAAGTGTCGTCTTATAACCCTGTCGTGGTCACTGGAACCTCTTTGATGGACAGTGCCGTTATCAACAAGACAATTGAGGATGTTGCGGCTAAGGGGCCAAGATACGGTCTAGCTAGGGTTGTATATCATGGGCCAGTGGCATCAATTGGCGCTGCAGTTGCTGATGTCGTGTCGGGGTCTAAATCCATCGCGCTACAGACCGCCTGTTGCTCCGGGATCGATGCCATAGGCCATGCTGCAAGCCTAATAGCCGAAGGGCAGTCGGATCTTGCTATATGCGGTGGGACAGAAGCGCCTTTATATTATCATCCGATGTTAGAGCTGAAGATGGCCGAGCTTTCGCCCGCGGCGTTTGATCGTCCGGAGGAGTTGTGTCGTCCTTTCGATCTCTGGCGGACCACAGGAGTGATTGGCGAGGGTGCGTGCATGTTCGTGATTGAACCTGAACACAGCCCGCGTGTCGGGTATGCATTCGTCGATGGCTACGCGTCTGCATGCGATCAATTGCAGGAGAACGTCAGTGGTTTAGAAGTAGCGATAAGGCTTTGCCTAGCTAATGCCGGTCTGCGAATAACTGACGTAGAGACGCTGAACGCATGGGGGCCAGGTCACAGAGAGATTGATGCTGCTGAGGCACGCGTGTTGCGAAACGTATTTGGACGCCTGCTGGATAGTATACCCGCAGTTTCGATTAAGGGATCGATTGGTAACCCGTTTGCCGCTGCTGGGGCCATTCAAGCGGGAGTTGCCGCGTTGGGTTTGAGGGAGGGCTTTGTGCCTCCGACGGTGAATTGGAAGACTCCGGATCCCGAATGCCGACTGAATCTTTCCGATGCTCCTCGATTTCTGAGTGCAACGAATGCCCTTGTAAACTCGCATGGGATAGCAGGCACGAATGCGTGCCTGCTTTTGCAGAAGTTGTAGTTCGGTTCTGAAAGCATGAGCGAGTTATCGGCAATCGTAGCGGCACTGTTCGTGTTCGGAGTGGGAGTTACGATTCTTTGGGCAAATCCGTCGCGATTAGTAAATCGGTCTGTAGCCATTTGCTCCGGAATCGTTGCTCTTTGGCTTGTATTTTCATATCTAGCTACAGTCTCAGTAGAAAATGGGCTACTTTGGGTTCGTTGGACGTGCTTTGTTGGTGCCTTGGCGGTTCTTTCTTTGTGGGCAGTGAAGGAGAGTATATTGGGACGACTTGATTTCGGGAATAGAGCTTGGGTTCTTCAGAATAGTGTGTGGCTCGTGGCTCCATTGGTTCTTGCTGTCATCCCGCTTACCGAAGCGTTTATACCAGCGCATTCCACAGACTCCAATCGTGTCACAGGTTGGGGCTACTCCGTGTATTACGGAGGTCTGGTCTCTGCTTACCTAATTCTATTATTTCAGTCGTTGAGAAGCTTGCGGCACCTTTCTGGTGCGGCGAGGCTCGAGCTTCAAGTTTGGCTTGGTGGAGGAGTTGTTACGGTCGGTTTTATATACTTTTTGATCGGTGTTGGTGCTCTCGTTCAGGAGCCTATTTTTCGAAGGCTTCAGCCTTTGGTGATTCTCTTTTTCTATGCTGGAACCGCATATGCGATAACTACACACCGCATTTTTGACGCAAGACAGTTGGTGATGTTGGTTACAGAGAAGCTGCTGTTGGTTTCGACGGTAGTTGGGGTGGGCTACCTTTCCTACAGGATTGCTGCAATTTGGATGGAAAATACGCCGGCTTATGTGATCTCGTCCGTGATTAGTCTTTGGGCGAGTGGGGCTTTGGCCCGCCGGCTGGATGAGCTACTTCAGCTCTTTCCTGAAGGAGTAAGCGCGCGGCAGGCGGCCTTTGCAGCTGCTCAAAAAGAAAGTCGTAAGGAGGATTTGGAGAAATCGTATTTGGCGCTCCTTAAAGGATGGGGTCATTGCGAACATTCCTTGGTCGCGACCGTTCGGAGGGACTCTGTGGGAGATGACCTAGGCTCCGACAGTCCGGCAGTCATTCGTGCGTTGCGAGAACTACGTTGGGCTACACCGGAGCGTCTAGACCGCGAACGAGCCACTCCGAACCGTGAGGCGCTTTCCGCGTTTTTGTTAACGCGGCAGCTTGGTGTGATTGTTTTGGCCGAGGGCCGTTCTTTGGCTGCTATCGTAGGAGTTGGTGTTCCTGCATCCAGACGACCTTTCACCTACCCTCAAGTTACTCAGCTGATCGAACTTGCTTCGATAATGGAGAGTGCATTGGAGCGTGTGCATTATTCGTCCAAGGTGCAGCATGCTGAACAACTCGCCACCGTGGGGCTGCTGGGGGCGAGTGTTGCGCATGAGATCCGGAATCCGCTGGTTTCGATCAAGACGTTCGTGCAGCTGCTGCCGACGCATCACCACGATCCACGATTCCGGGAGAAGTTCTTCAAGTTGATCGGGGACGAGGTGACGCGGATCGACCAGCTGACCGAGCAACTGCTCGATCTCGCTTCGCCGCGGACGTATTCGGCCGCGCAGCTCGACCTGCATCCCGTGCTGCGTTCCAGCCTCGAACTCGTGGCGGCCAAGGCGGCGCACCGGCAGGTGCGGTTGATCACCGAACTGCATGCCGATCCCGATCGGGCCTACACCGATGCGTCGGCGGCGAAACAGGTGATGTTGAACCTGTGCTTCAACGCCATTCAGGCCGTCGAGGCGCAGCCGTTGGATTCGCGTTGGGTGAAACTGGCGACGCGCAATACCGAGGCAGGCATCGAGATGGCGGTGTCGGACAACGGTCCGGGCATCGCACCGGAGATTCGCCCGAAATTGTTCCAGCCGTTCCAGACGACAAAATCGTCCGGGTTCGGACTTGGTCTCGCGATCTGCAGCGACATTCTCGCGAATCTGAATGCGTCGATCTCCGTCGATCCGGCCGAGCCGGGACGCGGGGCTACGTTTCGGGTCGTATTTCCATGCCAACCTTCGTCCTCCTAGCCACTCGAGATTCCGCTTTGGCGGATGCCTGGGAGCGGCAGTTGCCGGCCGGGAGGACCGCGCTGCGACTGGGCGCGGACGGTTTTCCGAGCGGCACCTCCCCGGGATTTTCCGCCCTCATCGTGCTCGATGCGGCATGCGAGGAGAGCCTGGCGCACTGGATCGCGCGTTGCCCGACCATCTACGTCGGCGAACCGCGCAGTCTGCCTTACGAACAGGCGCGGATTGCGGGGCGCGGTAAGATCTTTTTGTCCTATGAGGAAAGCACCAGCCGGCTGCGCGAACTCGTGCCGCTGCTGGAAGAAATGGCGGAAAAGCAGTCGCTGGTGGAAATGCTCCTGGAGAAAAGCCGTCGCCTGGAATCGCCGCGCGCGCCGGCGCGTCCGCAGGTGGGAGACAGTGTGGAGCTCTGGGATTTCGTCGAAGGGGCGGTGGAGAACCTCGATTCGCGCGATCGGTTGATCGCGGAGTTTCGCCGTGCCTCGCGGCACGTGCTGCGGGCCTCGCATGCGGTGTTTTTCCTGCGCGAGACTGATGGTTTCAGGGCGGATCGGGGCACGTCGTTCTTTTCCGCCGACGATCCGATCGTGGATTTTTTCGAGCGGCACCCGGCGGTGATCGACGGGAGCAACTGGGACAGTCCGGCGGATCCAGTGGCGGAGTTGGCCGTGCGCAACCGGCTGGCGCTCTGGGGAGCAAGGCTGCTGGTGCCAGTGCACGATAACGGCCGGCTGCTCGGGCTGATTGCGCTCGGGGTGCGCGACGATGGTCAGGCCTACGATGATTCGGACCGGAATCGGGCGGTGTTTTATGCGCGGCTGCTGCGGCACGCGTTGGCGAAGGTTACCCAGATATCGCGGCTCAATCATCTCGCGGAGCAGGTATCGCTCGGAGCCAAATATCTGCCCGGGACGCTGGTGCTCGGCCCCGATGAAAGTGCGCCGCGGCAGGTGCCGCTGGCCGTGCGCGAACTGATCGGGCAGGTCCGGCGTTTCCGCGAAGTCAGACGAGTCTGGCCCTCGGCCGCACAGCCTTTCCGTGCCGGTGCCGGAATGATTCCGGAGACCGGCGGCGTGTGGGCCTTCTGGGAGGAGGCGAGTGGCGAAGTGCACGATGCCGAGGAGCGCGAGCAGGCGAATCGGCGGAGCATGCTGCGGGAGCTGGCGCTGACGCTGAGCCATGAACTCGGCAACGCACTCGTCTCATTGACCATCTTCCGGCAGGCGAGTCCCGAGCGTCCCGTCCCGCCGCCCATGCTGGAAACCGTGCGCAACGATGTCGCGCAGCTGGAGAAGCTGAACGGTGCGCTCGAACTCATGCAGTCGCTGCACGAGTGTGTGCCCGAACTGACGGACGTGCGGGAATTGGTCCAGTCGATGGGGAACTCGCTGGGGATCCGGGTGGAGGTCGGGCCGGATCCGGTCGTGCTATCGATCGCGAGGAAGCAGATGGACTTTGCGCTCCGCTCGCTGGTGCGGACGGTGGGCGAGAATCGTCCGGAACACGGGCTGCGCGAGCTGGCGCTGAAGGTTCGCTCGACCGGAAACGGGGCGGAGTTGACGGCGCTGCTCTCGCTCAAGGGCAAGCACCTCGAGTTGGAAGGGATCCTGCCGGAACCGGACGAGGCAGCCGTGCCGAATCACGGCCGGATCAGCGTGTTTCTTGCCAAGGAAATCCTGCGCATGCACCGGGGCAGCATCCATGCGGGGCCGGGCATGGAAGGCACGGAGATCTTGATTTCGTTTCGCAGCTTATGAGTGACCAGGATCTGGGGAGCCGGTTTGTGCGTTGGGCGCTCGCCGATGCGCGGGTCGTCGCGCTTGTGCGCATCGGCTCATGGACGCGGGGGTTCGGGCAGCCCACGGGCGCGGATAGGCACTCCGATTTCGATTTCCAGTTGGTGACATCCGACATCGCGGCCTTTGCGCACCCGGCGATTTTTTCGTCGGGCGACGTGGGCCTGCCCTTGGTTCACGTCATGCGCGCCGGGCGGTTGGGCAGTGCACCCAAGCTCACCTGCGTGTTCGGCGATGGTGACCTCGACGTGGTGCTCATTCCCCTGGGCGAGGTGGCGATGTTTAATGCGCTGCCCCGTGGCGGGAGCGGGAGCCTCGATCCGAGAGCGATGGCTGCGCTGACGGATCTGCGTGCGGTGATCATGGGAGGCTACGAAATTCTGAAGGGCGCCGAAATGGTGCGGCCGATCTATGAATTCGTGGAGAAGAGCATTCCGCTCCCGCGTTTGAACGATCCGGCTGTCGTTCAGGCCGCCAACGGTTTCGTCTGCGACTACGTGTCCATGCGGCAGAAGATCGCGCGCGGCGAGTGGATCGCCGCCCAACGCTGGCTTCACCTGCAATTGGGCGAAGCGCTGCTGCGGCTGGCGCATGAAGCCGTGCTGCGCGAAGGCGGCGTGTCGTTTCCCGACGGACGCCGGATCGAGCTGACGCACGGCCATCGCTGGGCGAAGGACCTCGTGATCGCGGCCGCGCCCGAGCGGGACGCGCTCATCGGGGCGGCGGACCGGGCGGCGGAGTCGCTGCGGAAACTGATGCAGTTTCTCGTCGGCGAGGCCTGGCGCTGGCCCGATCTGCCGATGTCACGCCTGGGCGCTGAATAGCTCCGCGATCACATCCTCGAGCGGGATGTCTTCGATCGTGATGTCGGCGACAGGACCGGTGCTGAGGATTTCCTGGCTGACCGCTACGACGCGGTCACCGGGGACGCAGAGGGTGAACTTGCCGTCTTCGGAGCGGGTGGTGTTGGCGGAGTGCCGCGACTGCCAGGTCTCGGGAAACGCCCCGTTCGCGTTCGCGGCGGGCACGAAGCTGATGATCTTCTTCCGCGCGCCGCCGCTGCTTTCGAGGCGGTCGAGGGCGCCGTCGTAGATTTTGCGGCCCTTGTGGATCACGATCACGCGTTCGCAGAGCTCCTTGATGTCGGCCATATAGTGGCTCGTGAGCAGGATCGTGACGCGGTGGCGGCGGTTGTAGTCGCGGAGAAACTGGCGCACGGCCTTCTGCGAGACGACGTCGAGGCCGATGGTCGGTTCATCCAGAAACAGCACGCGCGGGCGGTGCAGGAGGGCCGCGATCAGCTCCATCTTCATGCGTTCGCCGAGCGAGAGCTCGCGCACCATGACGTTGAGCTTCTTTCCGACGTCGAGCAGCGCGACGAGTTCGTCGAGGGTCGCTTTGAACTGCGGTTCCGGGATCGCGTAGATCGCGCGCAGCAGGTGGAACGACTCGATCGCGGGGAGATCCCACCAGAGTTGGTTTTTCTGCCCGAGCACGAGGGCGAAGAGCCGGCGGTAGGCGTTTTCGCGTTTGCTCGGATCGAAGCCGGCGACGCGGGCGGTGCCGCTGGTCGGGTAGATCAGGCCCGAGAGCATCTTGAGCGTCGTGGTCTTGCCCGCGCCGTTCGGTCCGAGGAAACCCACGAATTCGCCCTCGGCGATGGTGAAGGAGATGTCTTTCGCGGCCGCGGTCTCCTCGAAGTCGCGTTTGAACAACCCCTTCACGCCGCCCCAGAACCCGGGCTGCTTCTTGTAGGTGCGGAAGACGCGCGTGAGTTGTTGGACTTCGATCATCGGCCGGCGAAGTGAAGGGCTCCGCCGGCGCGATGCAACCGTGGCGGCGCGGGGGAAAAGAGTTTGAGCCGTTCCGCCGCCGTCGCGAGGGTGGAGGTGCGCGCCTCGCGCGCTTACCCCTATGACGACGAAGCAGGCTTCGGGCAGGATGTTCACGCGGCGCGGCTTTCTGCGCGCCTCGGCGGTGGCGGGCGGGGCGGCCGTGATGCCGCTGGTGGTGCCCGGGCGGGTGTTGGGCCGCGCGGGTGGCGTGGCGCCGAGCAATCGGATCGCGCTCGCGGGCATCGGCATCGGCCCGCGCGGCCGGCAGGTGTTGCAGGCGATGATCGCGGAGCGCGACGTGCAGTATGTGGCGACGTGCGACGTGCAGGCGGCGCTGCGGAAGTCGGTGAAGGAACTGGCCGAGGAAAAATACGGACCCAATGCGGTCGCGACCTACCGTGATTTCCGCGAGCTGCTCGCGCGGCCCGACATCGATGCGGTGCTGATCGCGACCGGCGACCGCTGGCACGGCATCGCTTCGATCCATGCGGCGCGGGCGGGCAAGGATGTCTATTGCGAGAAGCCGTGCGGCATCACGATCGGGCAATGTCAGGCGCTCGCGCAGGTGATGGGCGTGACGGGGCGGGTGTTCCAGGCGGGCACGCAGCGGCGCAACGTGCCCAATTTCCAATTTGCCGCGCATCTCGCGCGCAGCGGGAAACTCGGCCGGCTGCATACGGTGCATGCCTCGATCTACAAGCTGCAGGTGCTCCACGACTGGCTGCCGGCGGAGCCGGAGCCCGATCCCGAGGTGATCGACTGGAACATGTGGCTCGGGCCCGCGCCGTGGCGGCCCTACAATTCCGAGTATGTGGTGAACCGGCGCTGGCGCGGCTACTACGACTTCGATTCCGGCGCCAAGCTGCTCGATTGGGGCGCCCACACGGTGGATCTCTGCCAGTGGGCGAGCGGCCACGATCACACGACGCCGGTCGAGTTCGAGCCGGACGGCGGGACGATTTACGCGCGTTACGCGGACGGGCTGAAGCTCGTGATGCGGCCTACGGGCTGGATCGGGCAGCCGGCGCAGAGCGCGACCGCGGCCAATTTCGCCGTGGGCTCGACCGGGACGTGTCCGGTGCGGTTCGAGGGTGACGAAGGCTGGGTGGAGACGGGCGACAACGGCGCGATCGAGCTGCACCCGGCGTCGCTGCGCAGCGAGTGGAAGGCCTTCACGATGCGCGGCACGGATGCGGCGGCGCACACGCGGGACTTTTTGAACTGCGTGTCGACGCGCGGACTGCCGGCGGCGCATGCCAACGTGATGAAGCAGACCCACGTGGCGTGCCACGCGGCGGCGATCGCCTGGCAGCTGGGGCGGAAGGTGCAGTTCGATCCGGTGAAAGAGGAGTTCGTCGGCGACGCGGCGGCGAACCGCATGCGGAGCCGGGCGCTGCGCGAGCCGTGGACGATCTGAGCGTGGAACGCGGCGACATGAGGTGGAAACGGGAACGGCAGGCCAACGGGAAGGCGTATCGAACATGACATTACTGCGACGACTGACGATCTGGTGGGTGTTGAGTGCGGGCGTGAGCGCGGTGCCCGGCACCGCGGCCGGCGAGGCGGCGAAGAGCCGCGAGCTGATCGCGACGCTGCAGGACGCGAGCGCCGCGGACTTCGCGAAGGCGCGCGCATGCCAGCAGCTCGCGATCGTCGGCACCGCCGACGCCGTGCCCGTGCTCGCGGCGCTGCTGACGGACCGGCAGCTCGCGCACTATGGCCGCGAGGCGTTGGAAGCGATGGCTTCGCCGGAGGCCGACGCGGCGCTGCGGGCGGCGGTCGCCCGCACGCAAGGCGCCCAGCAGGTAGGCGTCGTGAACAGCCTCGGCATGCGCCGCGACGGGCAGGCGGTGCCGTTGCTGATCCCGTTGGCGCGGGAGGCGGCGTCGCCGGTGGCGAGGGCGGCGTTGCTCGCGCTCGCGCGGATCGGCGGAAGCGAGGCGGCGGCGGCGGT
>JACCEC011721658.1_pt1 | contig 12769 bp, 13 predicted proteins | sample 7450121 | NCBI WGS metagenome assembly JACCEC01 (sample SAMN15323455, study PRJNA562643) | freshwater metagenome | isolation source: river surface water | place: USA:Blue River Watershed | collected 2017-08-18 | reverse complement strand
TCTCTGGGTTCGAGATTTGTGAGGCGCTGACTCGTTTGCGGAAGACCCAATAGGTCCAACTTTGATAGATCAGGACAAGTGGAGTCATCACAACTGCCACCCAAGACATCACCGTCAAAGTATTCTCAGTTGCCGATGCATTGCTGATGGTGAGATCGAATTCAGATCCCAGTGAGCTAGGCATAACACGTGGATAGAGGGCATAGAAGAGCGTTGCAACAAATGTGGCGATTGTTCCCGCAGAGAAGATAAATGCCCAGCCTTCACGAATCTTCACAGTAGCGAAGAGACCGGCAAGCCAGAGAGTGGCAACAAGCAGTGAAAGCCCAAAGACGAGGCCATTGAATTCGGCGAGCATTGCATTTGTCCACGCTAAGAACGCAACCGCTGCGACTGCTGCAACAAGTCCGATCTTGAGCGCAAGAGCACGTGCGCGTTCGCGGATTCCGCCATCAGTCTTGAGCGCCAAGAAGATTGCGCCATGGGTAAGGAAGACGGTGAGAGTGACCACGCCGCCAAGGAGGGCATATGGATTGAGCAGATTGAAGAAGCCGCCGACGTACTCAAGATAACCATCGGCTGACTTCTCAATTGGCACACCGCGAACAATGTTTGCAAATGCAACTCCCCAGAGCAGAGCAGGGAGGAAGCTTGCGATCACAATTGCCACATCCCAGCGCTGGCGCCACTGCGCCTTTCCATACTTGCTTCGATACTCGAAAGCCACGCCTCGCACAATAAGTGAGGTCAAGATGAGGAATAGCGGAAGGTAGAAACCGCTAAAGAGCGTTGCGTACCACTCTGGAAATGCTGCAAAAGTTGCACCACCTGCGACGAGAACCCAGACTTCATTTCCATCCCAGACAGGTCCCAGCGTCGTCAGAACTGCTCGTCGGTCAGCCTCGTTCTTAGAGACAAAAGGAAGTAAGACTCCGACGCCAAAATCAAAGCCTTCGAGAATGAAGTATCCCACCCAAAGAACAGCGATAAGTAGGAACCAGATTGTTTGTAGAGTTTCTAGTGACATTTTCGCATCCCTCCTTAGTAGCTCATCACGAGTGGTTTATCTGAGCTTCCACCGAGTTGTGGATTCTCATAATCAACTTCTGGTGCAGGACCATTCTTAATTACCTTGAGAGTCAATCCCACCTCAATTACAGCAAGGAAGCCGTAGAGCAGCGTGAAGACGATCATGGTGAAGAGAACGCTTCCGGCAGAGACGACAGCGCTGACGCCATCTGCTGTTCGGATCAATCCAAATACCGCCCATGGTTGACGAGCGGTCTCAGTAAATATCCATCCGAAAGAGATTGCAGCCAATGGAATTAGCGGCATAGCGATCATTGAGCGAATAAACCACTTCCCTGTTGGAAGCTCTCCACCTTTGCGGATTCTCCATAATGTGAAGATTGCAAGGAAGAATGCGATTGCACCAAAACCAATCATCAATCGGAATGACCAATATGCCAGTGGAATATTTGGTGTGTAGTCGCCAGGACCGTATTGCAAGTCGTACTTGGCTTCTAGGTCATTGACTCCTTCAACAGTTGCATTGAAGTCACCTGTGGCTAGGAAAGAGAGCACAGAGGGGATATCAACTTGGAAGACTGGACGAGATCCATCGAGGGTTCCAACGGTCAAGAGTGAGAATGGTGCTGACTCGGTTGTTTCGTAGAGCGCCTCAGCTGCTGCCATCTTCATGGGTTGCTGTTCTGTCATGACCTTTCCAATGACATCGCCAGTAATTCCAACAAGGACGAAGGAGATAATTACTGTTACAAGTCCAACTTTGAGCGTTGGTCTCGCCATCTCCACATCCTTCTTCTTCAAGAGTAGATAGGCAGAGATACCGGCCATAAATGCACCAGCAGCGAAGAATGCTGATGGAATTGTGTGGAGGAAGGTCACGACCGCAGTCTTCTGGAATAGGACCTCAAAGATATTTGTTAGCTCAGCGCGGTTCTTCTCGAGGTTGATTGTGTAGGCAACTGGGTGCTGCATCCAAGAGTTAGCAGCCAAGATGAAGTAGGCAGAGAGAAGAGTGCCAGTTGCGGCCAACCAGATGGTCGCAAGGTGTAGCTTCTTTGGGAGTCGATCCCAACCAAAGATCCAGAGACCCAAGAATGTTGACTCAAGGAAGAATGCGAGTAGGCCTTCCATCGCAAGTGGCGCACCAAAAATGTCACCGACAAATCGTGAATACGTTGACCAGTTCATTCCGAATTGAAATTCCTGCACGATTCCAGTGACTACTCCGATAGCAAAATTGATGAGAAACAACTTGCCGAAGAACTTAGTTGCTCTTAAGTACTTGAGATTGTTATTTCGGTACCAGGCTGTCTGAAGTCCAGCTACTAGGAATCCAAGGCCGATTGTGATTGGCACAAAGAGGAAGTGGTAGACAGTGGTGATAGCGAATTGCCATCTTGCGAGATCTAGAGCGTTCATGAAACTCTCCCTTTTCATTTTCTATCTCTACAGATGTAGAGATCGCTTACATGTCTTTATCTTCCGCCTGCCTTCTGGCGAAAAGGCGAGATTTCGATGTAGCCCGCCTCACACCGGAAAATTCACGCGTAAAATGATGAGGGCTAGCACTCCTGCCTTGCGGATTGGCTCAATCCGCCCCTGACTTGATACCCTTTCCGCCTGCTGGACGCGAATGGCGCTCGGCTTTATATATTCAAGGAGTACCGCAATGGCATCAACATGCGACATCTGTGGCAAGGGTCCAAGCTTTGGTAACAACGTTTCACACTCACAGGTGAAGACACGTCGTCGTTGGAATCCAAATATTCAGCGCGTAAAGACACTCGTTAAGGGTGCATCAAAGCGTCAGAACGTCTGCACATCATGCCTTAAGGCTGGCAAGGTTGCTCGCGCGTAACTCTCTTTAACTTTATCTGAAGTGGCTCCAGGCAACTGGGGCCATTTCTATTTTCGCACCCATGAAGCTCGCCGATATTCCAGCACCTTCCAAAACGGTTCCGATGCGAATTCCTGGAAGGTCGTGACCGGTGGCCATGAGGACATGATCTTCTCCCCCTTGCAATATCCAGCTCCAGATATCAGCGCCTACCTGACCTGCTAATTCGGCAAGTAAAGCAAACTCAGGCGATTGCGCAATGAGATCACCATCAATTGCAAAGTGAGCACCGGACGCTTTGGCCATTTGTGCTCCTTGAATCAAGAGCGCATCACTGACATCACACATCGACGCTGCAGCGGAGAAATCACAATCGATATCCAGAGTGGGTGCGCGATATTCATTGAGCGCTCTTGATACATGGGCGCCGCTTAGTTGAAGGTTCTTCTGCAAAATCTCAAGACCTGCAGCAGACCAACCGGTGAGAGATGAGAGGTAGATCGAATCTCCTACTTTGGCCCCTGCGCGTGTGATTACTCGGTCAGTGTGACCGATGGCAGTGATTGTGATTGAGAGAGTAGGTGACTTTGCTAAATCGCCGCCAACTACTACCGCACCTACCAACTTAGCTTCATCGGCAATACCTTGCGCAAGATCGCGAATCCAATCGAGGCTTTCACTTCCGGTCAGAGAGGCAGCCACTAAGAGGTAATCACAACGCCCGTTCATACTGAGTACATCTGCGATATTGGCAGCGGCTATCCGCTTGCCGATTTCATAGGCAGAGGACCAATCGCTGCGGAAGTGTGTGCCTTCTACTGCGAGATCGGTGGTGAGAATCTGTTGTGATGAGCCTTGGACGAGGGCGGCATCATCGCCGATTCCAATTATTACTCGGGGATCTTCGCTTCCAAATATCTGCGCGAGAAGCTCTATGACCTGTGCTTCCGAGAATCCCATAGCCGTAAACCTATCTCATGGGGTACCGTGAGCATATGAACGTACAGGCATATATCTTGATTCAAACCGATGTCGGCAAGGCATCATCAGTTACTGCTGCGATCGCTGCAATTCCTGGCGTGACACTCGCTGAAGGAATCACAGGTCCTTACGATGTCATCATGCGCGCTGAAGCATCAACGATGGAGGAGTTTGGCCGCCTTATCTTGTCTAAGGTTCAAGCTGTGCCTGGAATTACTCGCACGCTCACGTGTCCTGTCACTGGTTGATCTACTTTAAGAGAGTTGTAATTACTTCCTTATAAGAAATCCCACTGGCAGCCCACATCTTTGGATATGCCGATGTCGCCGTAAATCCAGGCATGGTGTTGATTTCATTGATGATAATTTCATTCGTTGGAGTCACAAAGAAATCTACTCTCGCTAAACCACTGGCTCCAATCGCTTTAAATGCCTTCACTGCATATTCGCGAATCGCTCGATTGACGAGAGGATCAAATGGAGCGGGAATATCAATACGAGTCGCTCCATCAAGATACTTAGCCTCAAAATCATAGAATTCAAAGTGAGGATCAATCCAGACCTTGCCGGGAATCGATGCCTTGATCTCTCTCCCTACTTGCAGAACCGCACACTCAACTTCAGAACCAACGATGGCGCTCTCAATAAGTACCTTTGAATCATAGGAAAGTGCTTCTGTCATAGCTGCAGAGAAATCTTTGTGATCTTTAACTTTCACAGTGCCTCGGCTTGATCCTCCACGGGCTGCCTTCACAAATATAGGAAGGCCCAACTCCTTTGCTGCAGCCGCAATCTCTTGAGGATTAGAACTCCACTGATCCGCCGTCACGGTAATTCCTGGCGCCCCTTGGATGCCATGTCGCGCAAATGCGATCTTGGACTCTGCCTTATCCATTGCAATTTCAGATGCAGCGGCGGCGCTACCGACATACTTGATGCCGACTAAAGCTAACTCTCGCTGCAACTGTCCATCTTCACCATAGGTACCATGTAAAACCGGGAAAATTCGGTCGATGAGGAGCTTCTCTCCATTGCAAGTCAATCCCCCACGGGTGCGGGTTACCTCTGGGAAATCGCCGGAGATAGATGGGAGGCGCTTGTTCTGCATTGAAAGTGGGTAATCGAGCGGAAGCAACATCCACTTACCGGCGCGAGTTATTCCGATAAGGATTGGCTCAAATCGAGTGCGGTCGATTGCTGAGAGAACTCCGGCAGCAGAGAGGCATGAGATCTCATGTTCGCTACCCGGTCCACCACAAAGAATTGCTACCTTTTTTTTCATCGGATGAAGTTCTCTGCCTTAGTCGTAATCTCCATCAATCGCTGGAGCGCTTGCACTGGAGTGAGCGAGCCATTAACGATATCGGCTACCGACTCAATCACGGGGACTTCAATACCAACACGATGTGCAATTTCTACAACTGCCCCAGCCGATGCAACGCCCTCCACGGTCTTTGCTACTTTCTCACGGGCAATCTCCATCGAACCTGAGCTTCCGAGGATCTCACCGAAGGTGCGGTTACGTGACAATGGTGAACCACAACTTGCTACGAGATCTCCCATTCCCGCCAGCCCTGCCGCGGTAAGTGGATCAGAGCCATGAGCTGCACATAGTCTGGCGACTTCATTGAGGCCACGTGTGATCAGCATGGCCTGGGTATTTTCGCCATAGCCCATTCCAATTGATATTCCTACCGAGAGCGCAATCACCGATTTAATGGCACCCGCTAATTCACAGCCCATAATGTCAGTTGATGTGTAGGTGCGGTAATAAGGAGTGCGGAAAAGTTCGCGAATAAAGTCGGCAAGTTCTTGTGTTGATGCTGCAGCAACTGCACCAGCCGGCTGGCGCAGAACAAGCTCATCAGCGAGATTGGGGCCGGTGATTACACCCACCTTTGAAGTTCCCCACATCTCTTCAATGATTTCAGTCATTCGCATCTGGGTGCTAATTTCGATTCCCTTGAGGGTGCTTACAACAACAGCGTCCGCGGCTACTAATGGCCTCCATTCAGCGAGCATGGTGCGAAGTTGCTGTGCTGGAATCGCAAGAACGTAAACCTTTGAATGAGAAAAGGCTGCATCAAGGTTCGAAGATGCTTTGAGACCTTCCGGCAATGTGTGGCCATCGAGATATTTTGTATTTGTGTGAGATGAGTTAATCTCATTGACGACCTCATCGCTTCGCCCCCACAAGAGAACATCGTTTCCGGCATCGTGGAGAACCTGCGCCATTGTCGAACCCCAGGCGCCTGCTCCAAAGACTGTAACTTTCTCGCCCATTACTTTGCTTTCCTCTTTGCCTTCTCAAAGTTACCGATTTTAGGAAGGCTCGATGTATGTGGATCGAAGATCACGGATGGACGCTTCTCTCCACGGATCTCCTCAAGCATTACGGTGATTGCTCGCATGATCTCGGCGGTAGCTTCAATCAGAGCTTGCGGATCTTCGTGCTTGCCCTTCCAACGGGACAAATCAACTGGCTTCCCTACCCGCATCTCAATTGTCTTCCGCGGAAAGAGATGGATGCGATTGGTATAGCGAGGAATAATTTTCTGCGAACCCCACTGAGCAATCGGAATAACAGGTGTATCGGTTGCAAGGGCAAGCCGAGCACATCCCGTCTTTGCAATCATCGGCCAGAGGCTCTCATCGCGAGTCAAGGTGCCCTCTGGATATACGCCAAGGAGGTGTCCTTGCTCGAGCAAGATCTTGGCGTGATCTACCGCCTTGCGAGCATCTTTCGTCTCTCGCTCAACTGGAATCATGCCTGCAGCGAGAATTATCTTGCCGACTATAGGAGTTCGAAATACTCCAGATTTACCAAGATAACGAGGTGCGCGACCGCTGGTGAAGAGTAGGTCGGTAAGAACTAAGACATCGAGATACGAGAGATGATTTGAAGCGACAATGACGCGACCTGATAAAGGAATGTTCTCTGTTCCACGCCAATCGCGCTTCATGACCAGGCGAAAGAGCGGGATTAAAACTTTTGTGCCGAATTTAAAGGCGAAGTTGGTACCAAGTGGCTTTCCCCTTGGTGGGTCATAAGAGACCTTGAACTCGGACATGTGACAATTCTATGGGCGGAAAGCACGAATGGAGCCGGCTTTCGCCGACTCCATTCGAGTGATTCTTGCAGTGAAGAGAATTACTTCTTCTTCTTTGCTGCAGCCTTCTTAACAACCTTCTTTGCTGCTGGCTTCTTCTTTGCAGGAGCCTTCTTAACAACCTTCTTAGCTGCTGCCTTCTTAGCAGGCTTCTTAGCTGCTGCCTTCTTAGCAGCTGGCTTAGCAGCTACCTTTGCAACTGGCTTTACCTCAGGCTTTGGTGCTGGACCAAGCTTGCGATCGCCCGCGATAACTTCCTTGAGTGCCTTTGCAGGGAGGAAGCGTGCCTTCTTTGAAGCCTTGATCTTGATTGTCTCGCCTGTGAATGGGTTACGTCCCATACGTGCCTTGCGATCAACCTTCTTGAACTTACCGAAGTCGTTGATCATGACATCGTTACCAGCTGACATGTTGCGAACGATTGTGTCGAAAACGATATCTACCGCGTGAGCTGCTTCCTTCTTGCTGCCGTTGAAGTGTGGGGCCAACGCAGCGATGAACTGGGCCTTATTCATGGATTTCCCCTAAGTTTTACGCGTAAAAATTAAGCTTTTGCTTAACTGCGTAAAACATAAGCCTAATGAAGGGGTGAGTGCGTTATTGCCTTGCGCGTGTCGCGATTTTTTATTTCGCAGATTTTCCACTTTTTACGCGTAAAAAACTCTCATTCTTGCCTTGAGAGTTTGTTAGAAACCACTCACCCTGCCGACAATGTCAGCGATTTACGCCCCTTTTACGCGCGAATCGGAAGCGTTGTCGGCTTCAGAGGTGTGCGCTTTGCTTCAAAAGCATCGATTGACGCCTCTTGTGCAAGGGTCAGTCCGATGTCATCGAGACCTTCCATTAAGCGCCAACGGGTGTAATCATCGAGATCAAAGGCGAGTGTCACATCACCATAAGTGACGGTACGAGAATCTAGATCTACAGTGATTGCTGTCGATGGATTGGCTTCGATTGTTGCCCAGAGCTTCTCTACCTCTTCTTGAGAAATAATCACGGTAAGCAATCCACCCTTAAGTGAGTTGCCACGGAAGATATCTGCAAAGCGACTTGAGATGACCGCCTTGAAGCCATAATTCTGGAGCGCCCACACAGCGTGCTCACGAGAAGAACCAGTTCCGAAGTCAGGACCTGCAACGAGCACAGTGCCGTTCTTGTAAGCATCTTGATTAAGTACGAACTCTGGATCGTTACGCCATGCAGAGAAGAGGCCATCTTCAAATCCGCTGCGAGTAACGCGCTTGAGGTAAACGGCGGGAATGATCTGATCGGTATCGACATTCGAACGACGAAGTGGAACTCCGGTACCTGTATGTGAAATAAATTTTTCCATTGTTATTTACCCTCTCTTACAAATCTGCCGGTGATGACAAAGTGCCGCGAAGTGCAGTTGCAGCAGCTACCTGTGGGCTCACAAGGTGAGTACGTCCACCCTTACCTTGACGTCCTTCAAAGTTACGGTTGGAAGTCGATGCAGAACGTTCGCCAACAGCGAGCTGATCTGGATTCATGCCAAGACACATCGAACATCCGGCGTTACGCCACTCTGCCCCAGCGTCGAGAAAAACCTTGTCGAGCCCTTCGCTCATTGCTTGTTGACGTACTCGCTCTGAACCAGGGACTACCAGCATGCGAAGTGTGGAAGCAATTTTCTTGCCCTTAACGATTTCTGCAGCTGCGCGAAGATCTTCGATCCGGCCGTTGGTGCAAGAGCCCAAGAAAACAGTGTCAATCTTTATCTCTTTGAGAGGTGTTCCAGCTGTGAGCCCCATGTACTCGAGCGCATTCTTTGCTGCAACCTGATCAGTCTCGCTCGCAAAATCAGATGGGCTTGGAACGCTAGCGCTTAGTGGTAGCCCCTGACCTGGGTTGGTTCCCCAGGTAACGAATGGCTCGAGTGAATCTCCATCAATTTCTACCTCAGCATCAAACTTGGCATCAGCATCGGTGAAGAGCGTCTTCCAATATGCAACTGCTGCATCGAAGTCTTCTGGTGCGTGTGGCTTACCTTTGATGTATTCGAAGGTCTTCTCATCAGGTGCAATCAAACCAGCGCGAGCTCCTGCTTCGATAGACATGTTGCAGACTGTCATTCGGCCTTCCATTGAAAGGTTACGAATGGCCTCACCGCGATATTCAATGATGTAGCCCTGTCCCCCGCCGGTTCCAATTTTTGCAATGATTGCAAGGATGATGTCCTTGGCAGTCACGCCTGGCTTCAGCTTTCCATTGACATTAATCGCCATTGTCTTTGGGCGACGAGATGAAAGTGTCTGTGTTGCAAGTACGTGCTCGACCTCAGAAGTTCCGATACCAAATGCAATCGCTCCGAAAGCGCCATGTGTAGAGGTATGTGAATCACCGCAGACAATTGTCATACCCGGCTGAGTCACGCCGAGCTGAGGTCCAACAACGTGAACAACTCCTTGATCTACATCACCTAATGAGTGGAGACGGACGCCAAACTCTTTACAGTTATTGCGAAGGGTATCTACCTGCAACTTTGAGACAGGATCTGCAATCGGCTTCAAAATATCAAGTGTTGGCACATTGTGATCTTCAGTTGCAATCGTTAAATCAGGGCGACGGACTTTACGATTAGAAAGACGCAATCCATCAAATGCCTGTGGGCTAGTGACTTCGTGAATAAGGTGGAGATCGATATAGAGCAAATCTGGTTCGCCATCTGCGGCACGAACAACATGTTCTGCCCAAATCTTCTCTGCAAGTGTCTTACTCATCAGTACCCCCATTATTTTTCACGGTAATATTGCATCTCATTTAGTGGGATGTTAATATCACTTCATGGACAAGAAGAATAGCGGAGTCGGCGTTTTAGACAAAGCCGTGGCAATCCTCGGAACGCTGGAATCAGGGCCGCACTCGCTCGCAGAGCTTGTTGCTGTGACCGGAATCGCTCGCCCTACCGCTCACCGACTCGCTGTCGCACTTGAACACCATCGCCTTGTCACCCGTGACCTCAATGGCCGTTTCGTCCTAGGCCCCCGCTCTGCCGAGCTCGCACTCGCCGCCGGTGAAGATCGCTTGATAGCCGCAGCTGGCCCCGCTCTCGCGGCGCTCCGCGATGCAACTGGCGAATCGGCTCAACTCTATAAGCGCCAGGGCGATGTCCGCCTCTGCGTCGCTGTTGCCGAACGTTTGTCAGGTCTTCGCGACTCTGTTCCTGTTGGCGCAGCGCTCACAATGCAGGCAGGTTCTGCTGCTCAGATTTTGATGGCTTGGGAGGATTCCGAGAAGATCCACCGCGGTCTTAAGAATGCGCGATTTACTGCAGCCCACCTTTCAGCAGATCGTCGCCGTGGTTGGGCGCAATCTGTCGGCGAACGTGAGACTGGGGTCGCATCAGTCGCCGCTCCGGTACGTGGACCCAATGGAAAGGTTATTGCTGCCGTTTCAATTTCAGGCCCAATCGAGCGCCTTGGCCGCCAACCTGGTCGCCTCCACGCTGCTGCAGTTGTCGCAACTGCTGAGCGTCTATCAGAGCACTTGAAGCAGGGTAAGTAAGCTTTAAACTCTCGCCCTATGAAGAGAGTTGCACGGTGGACAATTCCTGTCCTACTTTCAGCCCTCATCCCCCTCTCTGCGAATACGGCCCAGGCTGCAGTGAGCACCGGCGTCGGTGTGACCTCCAATGGCTTGGTGATGTATTTCGACCCCGCTAACCCACTGGCGTATAACAGTGGCAAACTGCGAGATCTCTCTGGTAACGGGTATGACGCCACATTTAACAAAGTTGGATCTTGGCCAGGCGAGGAAACTTCACGCGGAAAGTATCTGGGGTTTGATGGCGCCGGTGGCTACATTGATGTCGACAACAACCTCAGTGGAATCAGCTGGAGCAGTGGGGTGAGTATTTCCTTCTACGCCAATTTTGGTGGTGGTGCGGGAAATTTCGAGCGAATCATGGATTTTGGAAATAACTTTGAAGCGGACAACATCGTTGTGGGGAGACACGGTACCTCTAGCGCCATCTTCGCTGAGGTTTTTGAAGGAAATGTGGGCGGACAATGCGTCAGCGACAGTGGTGCAATCGGTAATGGTGCATGGGACTTTTGGACTGTTACCTTCGATGGAAGTAATTGCAAAATCTACAAGAACAATTCGTTGATCAAGACAGTGGCAAATACCAAGAAACCGAGATCTGGTGTTGTTCGAAATAACGCATACATTGGTAAGAGCAATTGGAATGATGCAGCCTTTGAAGGCGGAATAAGCGATCTTGCGATCTACAACAGGATACTTACCAGCGCTGAGATGACTCAGAATTACAATGCTAGTACCGACTACACCGTACCTACCGTCTCCGGCGGCGCTAGCGCGGTAAACGAAAATCAGGACCTCGCTGCAACAATCTTCTTTGACCAGTTTGGATCGACGCTCTCGATTATCGGTGGAAATGATTCAGATAAAGTCTCAATATCTTCTAGTGGTTATATCTCTTTCATCCCTAATCCAAATTATCCAAATTACGAATCCCCCACGGATTTTGGCGCTGATCGAAGATATGACTTTGTAGTCAGAGTCATAGACCCCAGTGGCAATTACACGGATTACACGACTTATGTCACGATTTCAAATGTCAATGAGAGCGCAACGTTGAGCACGCCTTCCCTAAGTGCTACTCCGAGTAAAGGTGTGCCGGTAACGATAACCGTCACACCCGGCGGAGATACTCCAATCCCTTCAGGAAGAGTCACCTACCTCGTTGCCGGAAAACGAATCCCTGGCTGCTACAAGAAGGTTTACTCTGGCACGGGAAATTCGACCTGCATTTGGAAGCCAGCCGCACAGGGCTTCCGAGAAATAACCGTCACATTTACCCCAACAAGCAATACCTATAGTGCGGCAACTTCAAAGAGGACGCTTTTAATTTTTAAGCGCACGACTAATCGTTAAATTCGGTACCGATTCCAAGCTCGCGCATCACACGTGCAATGACAGGAAATCCAAAACCTTTTCGCTGTAATAGCGATTGAATGCGACGGATCTGCACTTCAGGTTCAAGGCGTGACATTGTTGAGTACTTCTTCATCGCAAGTTCAAATGCGGATTGGTATTCAGCATCGTCATCGATTGAATCTAGGGCATGGTTGATCTCTTCTTGAGTGACGCCCTTCTGGCGAAGTTCGGTCGCAATGACGCGCTTGGAGATCTTCTTATGGTTGTGACGTGATGTAGCCCAAGCGAGTGCAAACTCTTGGTCATTAACGAGGCCAGCCTCTTGCAGCCGGAAGATTGTCGCCTGTGCGACCTGATCTTCAACGCCCCGGGTCTTGAGATGAGCGAGAAGCTCGCCCTTACTTTTTGCTCTGGCAACTAACGCATTGAGCGCAATTGCATAAGCTACTTCGTAAGGGTCTGAGCCCTCGCCTCTCTCAACCTTTGCGTATTGCAGAGAAATTAGAAATCAACCTCTGCTACTGCTTCATCAATCTCGGCGATCAGCGCTGCATCGACCTCGACTGGAACAAAGCTTGCACGAATCTTTGACTCGATATCGTTAGCGAGATCTGGATTGTCGAGGAGGAAGTTACGTGAGTTCTCCTTACCCTGACCCAATTGATCGCCTTCGTAGGTATACCAAGCGCCAGACTTCTTTACGATGCCGAGATCAACACCCATATCAAGGAGTGAACCTTCGCGTGAGATACCTGTGCCGTAGATGATGTCGAATTCTGCCTGCTTGAAAGGTGGAGCCATCTTGTTCTTAACTACCTTGACACGGGTACGGTTACCGACTGATTCTTGACCGTCCTTAAGAGTTTCAATACGACGGATATCAAGGCGCACAG
>JACCEC011614055.1_pt1 | contig 12769 bp, 12 predicted proteins | sample 7450121 | NCBI WGS metagenome assembly JACCEC01 (sample SAMN15323455, study PRJNA562643) | freshwater metagenome | isolation source: river surface water | place: USA:Blue River Watershed | collected 2017-08-18 | reverse complement strand
ACAGGAATACCTTCACCACTATTCATCACACTAATCACATTCTTTTCAACATCAATATTTACTTTAATTTGTGTAACTTTATTTTCAAATTCAGGATTATCTTCAATACGCACATGTTGATCAATAGCATTTACAAGAATTTCATCAAAAATTTTGTGAAGACCAGGTACATAATGAATATTTCTAAATTCCATCTTCTCTTCTGTCTCGTTATAAACCCATGTTTCTAATTCAGTATTTTCTACAGACCCAATATAAGTATCAGGTGCGTGGAGAATATGTTCATATTGAGTCATAGACTTGTAAGTCTCTTCAATACTCTTTTTAGTAGCAATAGATTTAGGAGGCATTTTTATAAGAAGTAAGTATATTTACTCTTTCTATTTTACTTGATAAGAAACTCTTTATAACAAATCTAAAAATCATTTTTTTGATTTTTTAAATAAAAAAAGAATTTATGTAAAAAAATAAATTTATGTAAAAAAATAAATTTATGTAAAAAAATAAATATAGAAATAAAATATAGAAAAAAACAAAAATTAAACAAAAATGTTTGAACCTATTTTTAAACTTTGTACTCCTTCTCTCATTTACCTTATTTTAGCAGTTGTTTCTGTTGTTTCAATGCTTATAAATGGTCGTTTTGGATTACTTTTGATTTTCCAAGTACTTTTTATGGCTCTCTGGACATGGATTCTTGATTTAATCTGTAAAGCGGGTTATGAAGTTTTATCTTGGATACTTGTAATTTTACCAATTGTTATAATGATATTTATTGTATTATTTGCTGCTGGTGTAGTTGCTGGTACCCAAATTGCCAAAAATAAAAATGTAAACAAAAAAAAATAAATATATGATTTTCATTTAATTATTCTTCTTAAATTTGTTAATAAATAAATAATTTGTTAACAAATATTGTAATATAAAAATCAAAGTTTAATCCCAATTTTGCGTAAACCGCGTTTAATTTTATTGAAAGGTGATGTAATAGGTTTAATAAACTTTTTATTAATTTCATCACCAATTGCATCCGGAAGTTTTCCAATACCAGATGATAAAATAGTACCTATACCCTCTGCTGTTTTTGTGAAAGGTGACGGATTTCTTGAAAAGAGTTCAACTAAAGCAGCAATTGCGTTAACAGGTGCGATTAATAAATTAATAAGTGAAGCAAATAACCAATAAAATCCAAATAATACATTAAATGAATCGCGGAAAATACGCATAATATTATTTAAATGTTTAACAAAAACGAAAACAATACGAACAATTCGTTTATATAAATCGAAGAATTTAGAAACAATTGCTCCAACATCTTTTCCTACTTGTTTTTTGATTGAATTAATAATATCTTTAAATTTAAATAAATCTTTTTTTACCATACCCATACTATCATTTATAATATTCATCATATTAAATGTTCCACCCATACTTTTACCAAACATTGAACTAAATTGTTGAGATTGGCATTTTTTAGCAGTAGTTTGAGGATCACCTGGTGCTAATCCCATAGATTGTAAAGGACCACCTAAATAAGAACATTCAAGTTGATCCCAATTATCATTAATTTTTTCGGTAATACCTAAAGATATAACATTACCCATTTTATAAAAAAATAATTCCACTATTATAAAAGAATAAAATATTTTTACAAATTATACTTTAATTCTTTCTTCTTCGTTCTTTTTTTTATTTTAATCTTTTACAAAATATTAGATAAAATAAAAAATATGGATTTACAATCTTTAGAAAAAAAAATTATTTATTTAAAAGGTATTCAAAATGGAATCGTTCAAGGTACCAATCCAAATGTTTCAAAATATAAACTTCAAATTGATTATGAAGTAAATATATTAGAAAAACAATTTCAACAACTTCAATCAAAAACAAATCATATGATTCAAAAAGACGTAACACTACCTATTTCACACGTGTCACAAGTGTCACATGTGAAAGAATATAAAGAAACGACTCCACAATTAAAAAAAACAAAAATACATGAAGTAGAAGTAAAAGAAGAAGAAGTAGAAGAAAATGGTCCAACAGAAGAAGATCATTTAAAATTTATAGAAGTATCTAAAAAAATAAATATGTTAAAAGATTCCATTCATCAAAATAATAATTTTATAAAGTTATTAGGACGAAATAAAACATATCAAAATTCTTTAAAAATTCAAAATATTTTAAAACAAAATCATGCTTTACATATTCAAATACAACAAAATCAATTTTTGTATGATTTATATCATTTAAAAATAAATCATTATACACTTTATAAAAATAAATTTTATCAAAATCAAAATGATAATAATTTAAAACAAACTTCAAATATCATGAAAAGTGAAAATATAAAACCAAAATCAATTTTAAAAAAAAGTAATTTAAACAATATGTTCAAATTATCATCACAAGATCAAAAAGAAAAACATATTCAAATTAATATTCAAAAAAATGAAATTAAAGAAATACCTTCCATCCAAGCTAAAAAAACACAAATTCTTATTAAAAAAAATAATCATACACAAAATCAAAATCATCCTATTATTCAAAATCAAAATCAAAAAGAAGAAAAATCACAAATTGTAATCGATCAAAATGATTCTGAATTAATGAAAGAATTTCAATCTACTTTAGGTGATCTTCAAAAATTACTTATGTAATTATTTTGTTTTTTCTTTTAGATCTTCAATCATTGTAACAATTTCTTTTGTTAACACATAACCTAAATGAGTAAATGTATCAGGATATATACCATGAATTAAAAAAATAATAGAAGCACACGCGGATTTGAAAGAATAAGTAAAAGCATGATACATATGAGTAAAATAACCCATTTTAACTTCTTCTAAATGATTCATTGTATTTATTTTTATAAATTGCCTATTTATAAAAAATATATTTTTCGGTAAAAATAAATTCAAAGTTATTTTTTAAATTCTTTTTTATCTCTTTCTTTTAGTATATATTTTTATTTCTAAAAAAATATGAATACACGACAAAAATGGGAAGTTCTTTTACTTGAAATATGTAACCCCATTTTAGATGGTTTTATCTATAAAACAATTTATACTACTTTTCCAAAAAAATATAGTCCTTTATTACAAAAAAGTGGTCATAATCAAAATAAAATATTTGTAGAATTATTTTGTCGCACTTTACTCGGAATATCTATTTTATTTCAAAATGAAGAATTTATTAAAAAATATCATTATGAAGAATTATTTCAAAAAACATTACTCTTTATAAAATCCGGTTTTATCAATCCAATTTTTGATTACAAAAATATGGGTGACCAAATAATCGTAGAAATGGCAAATATGGCAATTACTTTTTTTCGAACACCTTATTTATGGTCACAAATAGATGATACTATAAAAAACGAAATATTAGAAGCACTCTTATTTGCTCATCATTATATATTTACACATACTAATAATTGGATTTTATTTAAATGTATCATTGGATTATTTTTATATAAACACAAAAAGATTAGCGATATATCTTTTATAATTATATATTTACAAAATTTTGAAAAATATTATGTTGGAGATGGTTGGTATAAAGATGGTCAAGTTTTTCATATGGATTATTATAATTCATTTGTAATTTTACCCTTTTTAGTAACTATTTATCAAGAGTTACAAAATATAATTCCATTTTATAAAAATCATTATGAAACAACATTATTAAAAATACAACGACATTCTGAATTTTTAGAACGACTTATTTCAGAAAATGGAACATTTCCACTCTTTGGAAGATCCGCTGTATATCGAACTGCGATTTTTCACGCACTTGTTTATACATCTTATTTAGAACAATTACCTAAATCACTTTCATATGGTCAAGTGCGAGAAGGATTAAATTGCGTGATTCAAAAAATGTTTGTAGATTTATCAAATCATATATTTGATAAAAATAAATATTTAACATTAGGTTTTAGTGGAGATCAACCTGAAATAGTCGATATATATTCGAATTCAGGTAGTGTTTATTTTGCTTTACTTATTTTTATTCCATTAGGATTGGATAAAGATCATTTATTTTGGAGTAGTGAACCAAAAGAGTGGAGTCAAAAAAAAATATGGAATTGTCAATCCATTTCAAAAGATAAATCTTTATAAATCTTTTGTAAATTCACATAATGTTTTTAATGTTTCTACTTTTCCTCCATTATGATAAAGTGATGATCCTTTAACTACTTCCATTCCCGCAATATCCAAATGTACCCATTGTATTTCTTCCCCCTTTTTATCTTTTGGTACAAAATGTGACAAGAAAGCACCCACAATAATCGATCCCGCCATATTACTTTTTCCACTATTTCGTACATCCGCTACATCTGATTCTATATCTTCTAAATACTCTTCCCACATTGGTAATTCCCATATTTTTTCGTGATATTTTTTACCAATTTCAATTATTTCTTTATTATATTTATAATGATTACCCATAATAACAGAAGATTTATTGGCAAACATATGTGCTGTATCACCGGCAAGAGTGCCAATATCAATAAGAAGTTTTGGATTAAATTTTTTAGAATAACTCATACAATCGGCAATCACAAGACGACCTTCAGCATCTGTATTTGTAATTTCAACACTTTTACCCGAATGAGATATAATTACATCACTTGGACGAATAGCGTCTTTTCCAATCATATTCTCAACAAGTGGTAATAAACCAATATAATGACCATTTGATTGAAGAGTAGCGTGAGATTTAATAATACCATAAACAATCGCAGATGAACTCATATCATATTTCATATCTAACATACTACGAATTTTAATATCATAACCACCAGAATCAAACATTACACCTTTTCCAATGAAACAAATAGGTTGATCACTCTTTTTAACATTCTTTTTGTAAGTAAGAACGACTAAAGCGCAATCTTGATTAGAACCTTGATTTACGGCAAGAAGGAGATTCATACCTAATTTTTGAAGCATTTTTTTAGAAATGACTTGAATCGAAACATTTTTAGGTAAATTTTGTTTCATGAATGAAATATAATCTTTGATACGAAGTAAGTTCGAAGGTAAATTCATATAATTTCTTACTTCGTTTTGAATAAGAGATAATTGAGTATACTTTTCAATATAGGGTATTACTTTACGTTTCGGTGTATAGAAATAAATACTATTTTTTAATATTTTTGTTTTATGATTACTTTTTAAAAAATCAAATTTGTAATAACCTGTAATAAATCCACTTATTTGATGATGTATAATATATTCATCATCATCATTAAGTAAATGAATTAAAATATTTTGATTTGTATTCGAAAGAGATTTTCCTAATTGTAAAAAGATTTCATATAAGGATTGAGGATCACAATTTTTATTTTTACCATAACCAATGAAGAGTAATTTTGTTTGATCTAAATAATGTGTAATCATATCTCCTTTTTCACCATGAAAATCATCAAATATTTTTTTTGGAAATTTAGAAATATGGAATAATTTGGATATATTTTGTAAATCTTTTTGGTAATTTTTACATAATAAAAAAATATGTAAATCAATATTTTTAGATATATGTTTATTGATAATTTTATAATTTGAAAAGTTATGATAAATATTTTTCATATTAAATAATTTAAATAAATGAATAAAAAACTTTTAACTATATTAAAGATAGATTTATTTCATTATTATTTAAAAATAAAATAAAATGAAAGATTTAAAAGAAAAATTAATTACTATTTTTACTACATTATATCATTTTCACTCTACACTAGGTAGTCGCGGTAACATTGCTACAAAATACCGAATTTCCTCTTATGCCAAAATATTATCACTTTTACAAAAAATGGAAACCCCTATTTATTCATCTCAAGATTTAAAAGATATTCCTAATATTGGCAAAAGTACATTAGAAAAGATTGATATTATTCAACGTACTGATACACATCCATTATATGAAGAAGTAATCAAAAACAAAGAGTATCAAATATTAATGGAATTTCAACAAATTCGTGGAATTGGTCCACAAAAAGCATATCAAATTTATAAAGATGGATATAATAATATATCGGATTTTAAAAAAGATGTATTCGAAGGAAAATATAAAAGTGATAAACATTTAAAAGCATCACTTTTATATATGAATGATTTACATAAAAAGATACCTCGCAATGATATTACAAAATTTACAAATTATGTAAAAGAAGAATATAAATTACATATTATAAATAGTGGTAGTTATCGAATGGGAAAGAAATATAGTGGAGATATTGATTTATTATGTATTATCAAACAAAATAGTGAAAGTAAAAAAATCATAAAAATGTTAAAAACAAGTACTCCATCATTATTTAAACATATATATAATGAAAGTAGTAAAAAGATAAATGCGATTATTGAGAATCCATTAACAAATAAAATACATCAAATGGATATGTTATTTGTATATGAAAAGGAGGTTCCGTGGATGTTATTATATTTTGGGAGTGGAAAAGAGTTTTCAAAAAAAATTCGTGCGTATGCGATACAGAAGGGGTATAAATTAAATGAAAAGGGATTATATCATATAAAAAATGGTAAAAGAGTCAATTTTCATCCAAAGAGTGAAAAAGATATTTTTGATTTTTTAGATTATCCTTATCTTTTACCCAAGAATCGATAATAAGTATTTTTGAATAAAATGAAGTAATTTACGAGTATTACATTTATTCATTAATCCTTCATAAAAAATAGTGTATAAATTATGATCTACATTTTTTATTTTTTCAATAATTTTTTTAGTAAAACGGTAAGAAGGTAATTTATCAATCTCTTTTTTTCCAAAAAGTAATTCTAAACCATTAATACAAATCGAATAAGCTGGAATATTTGAAAGTAATGTTGTACCAGAATAAGGCCAAATAAAATATTTTTGACTAATGACATCATCATATTGAAAAATACTATTTAAATCTTGAATATATTTAACTAAACCGAAATCAATAACAATTAAATCATTTAAAGTATTTAAATTATTTTTGGGTGAATAATCATTGGGGTTTGGTTTTAAAAACATAATATTACTTATTTTAAAATCAAGATTAAATATTTTAAACTCTTCTTCTAAATAAATCGATGCTTTACATATTTTTTTCATGATTTGTAATACAAATAATATCCCAAAAATATGATTTTTATTTTGATTCGAAACAATAGGAGTATTATTATTTGAAAAAGTAATTGGAGTACTATTTGAAAAAGTAATTGGAGTATTATTTGAAAAAGTAATAGATGTAGTATGTAAAATTGGTTTTGAATAAATAGATTGTATAGATATATTTTTAAATAATTCATTCTCTTTTTGTAATGAAATTAATTCAACATTTTTAATAGGTAATAATTTATAAAATGGAATACATAAAGGTAATATAACAAAATAAGTGTTTTTATCAAATTTTTTTTTATAAAAAAAATCTTGAGTAGTGTATCCAATCGCATAAGGTTGTAAAATATAATTTACAGAAAGTGAATTATTTTTTTTATTTTTTTTTAACATTTCAAAATAAAATTGTAATTCTCGATTTTCATTACTTTCTGGCAATATTGACTCTTGATTTGAAGATAAATTAATATTCCCTATTGTACAATCTTTAAATATTTTTATAGCATATTGATCATTAAATTCAAAAACTTTACCATAACTACCTTCTCCAATATCTTTTGTAATATTTAACTTTAAATCTTTATCTTCCGAAAAAAGACTATTATTTTTCGATAATAATATATTTACACTTATCGAAAATAACATCTGAATGACTACTAATAAAAAAATATATATATATGTTTATTTCGTAAAAAATATAAAAATATAAAAAATATTATACTTTATTATATATTTTTTTTATAAAAAAGTATAATAAAATGAAAAAAAATAAAATAGATTTAAAAGAGATTGAAATATATAAAATATAGAAAAGATATATTTATTTTTAAGTTAACATATTAAAAATGTCAAAAAGTAAAATCAATAAACTTTCTCAATTAATTGAAAAGTTATCACATAAAGAGCATAATAAATTTTCATTACATTTTCTCGAAAATCTTCGCGATCACAGTGAGCGTTATTTGCGCAATCGTGTTTCTCACTTTTACGACAAATGTGGTCGTCATAACTATTCTGATAAAGATGTAAATTATTTGCGTTTTATGAATCAAGATCATTATGGAATGATTGTACATGATTATTTCCCGTCTCGTGCTGCGAAGAAGCGCGATCATGGTCAGCGTGGTATGATCAAACTGATTGTGGATAGTAGTGTTGCGGAAGATTTTTATAAACATTTGATTCAGAAGAAGTATTATGTAATTAAGGTAAAGGTACATTTAATGTTAACACGTGAATCCAATATAGATAAAGAAGAGATTGAATTAGAATGGAAGAAGTGTGAAAGCGATAATGAGGAGAAGATGGGAGTGAAGAGCGTATGGTATAATGTGGATGATAGTCCGGAAGATGATGAACCAACAATCAAGTTATTTGAAAATGCGATGATGAAATATTATCATTTGGAAGATTTGCGAATGTATACAGCATTACATCAATTTTATCATTTCACGATTATCGATAATCAGGAAACAAGTAGTGATTTTATTGTACGACTTTATGATTTGATTGTGAAGCATTATGGGAAGTTTGAACATAAAACATTTAAAGATGAGTGTGATTGTTTGTATTTAAATTCCTATATACCGGTATATGGTGAAGATCGTGATATGGAGATGGATGAAGTAGATACAAATGGTTTTTTCTGTTCAAATGCTTTGAAAAGAAAAGAATAAATAACTCTTTTTTTATAAAAATTAAAATCATATATATTATTTTATATATATGATTTGTTAAATATGTTTTTAAATTTATTTAATAAAAATTTGAATAATCATCATGATAAGATATAAAATGATTTTCAATATCTTTACTTTGAATAATTGATTCAATACTATCTTTTAATGATTTGTACCAATCAAATGTATCATCATAAACATCTTCTTGAGTAATACGAATAACTGAATAACCATTATTATTTGCGCATTCCATTTTATAACTATCACGTTCATATTGTTCTTCTGGTGATCTCCAATTCGAAACTTGTTTAAAATGTTGTGCTCCATCTAATTCAATAATAATTTTTTCAGTTTCTAATACAAAATCAAATGGTAAATATTTATTTGTAATTGGATTTTTACACCAATTTGCTTTAAATTGATGTTTAATATTTGGATAATCAATAATTAAAACTTGAAATAATTTTTCTTCAGTTTTATTTTTACAAATTGAACACCATCTTCCATCTGTAATTTTACATAAAGCTATTTCAAATGTATGATTTTTATTACAATTAAATAAATATTTAGTACCAGAACACTTAAAAACTTCTCTTGGTTTTAATTTATTTTGTTCACTCCAATGTTGTACTTTTTCTTGTGAAGCAAACGATTTTTCAAAACAACTTTTACAATCATCATTTGTACATAATTTATTTGGAGGATTACAACAATATTGACACCATCTTCCAATTAATATTTTTGTTAAACTTATTTCAAATTCGTGACCACATGTACAATTAAATATATATTTATCTGATGTTCCTTTAATAATTTCTCTTGGTTTTAATTCATTTTTTTCACTCCAAAATTGTGCTTTTTCATTTGAAGCAAAAGATCTTTCTAAACATTTTTTACATTCTTTGTTATTACATAATATTTTTGATGATTTACAACAATATGGACACCATCTATCCGATGAAATTTTTGATAAAACACCTTCAAATTCGTGTCCACAATTACAATTAAATAAATATGAATTATCACTTGATTTATATATATCTCGTGGTTTTATGTTATTTTTATTACTCCAATATTCTGACTTTTTATGTGAAGCAAATGATTTTTCAAAACATTTTTCACAATCATCATTATTACATAATAATTTTGGCGGATTTGAACAATATGGACACCATACATTTTTTGAAATATTTGCTATAACACCTTCAAATTCATGTCCACACGGACAATCAAAAAAATATTTATTATGCGAATATTTATAAACATCTTTAGGTAATACATTATTTTTACTACTCCAATATTGTGATTTTTCGTGCGAAGAAAATGATCTTTCGAAAGGTATTTCACCCATTTTTTTATAAAATTTGAATAATATATAAATTTTTTATATATTATTTTTAGTAATCAATCCTTTATATACACTTATTTGTTAATAAATAAAAGATATTTTTAAACAATTGAATAACCGGTTTTCATAGCAATACCACATTGACCAACAGTCGATGTTGCTACTGAGTTACGAGCAAGATAAATATAACCATTGTCGCCCCAGCTAACGTCCCAACTGTTCGCAATTATCCAGTAATCTTGACCACTGGAATCAGTAGAATAACCAACAGCATGAACAGCATGATCTAAAGTTGATCCACAAGAAGGGTCACTATAGATACCGCTTGTATAATGTTGGAAACTACGACTATCAGCTTCAATAGCTACAGCAACAGGTTGTTTAGCAACAGCATATGTAAGTTGAAGTTCATTAGCTGGTACATGTTTACAATCCGATACATAAAGGTATGGTTTGAAATCTTGACAACTACCTCTTGAAGAAGTAGCAGTATAAGGGTATAAATTATCATATGTAATACCATTATCATGTACAAAGGACCAGACGTAAAAATACCATCCTCCGTTGCAACCATTATCTCCGTAACTATATGAGCAGTCAACTGTTTCTTGAACGCTGAATGAAGTAAATGTACCTGTCTTAATAGCATTTACACTCGCGATATTTTCTACGGCTGCGTGAGCGTAGCAACTACCACATTGCTCTTGCGATCTGATAGGTCCAGCTACACCTTTTTCTCTCCAATCCATTTTAGCAGGATATGATCCACTTTGTGAAGTCATTGTTCCGCACATATCTTTAGGTAATCTTAAGTTGTTACTTTCATTGGGAACCATTAATCCACCACTTTTTACAAAATCCTTATATTCATTGTGGGTCATATCGGCAAAACGGCCAATACCCACAGTATAAGTGTGTGAAGAGTCGCGGTTATGTTCGGTCATCCATTCGAGATTGTCGTGGAAAATGTTAAAACGAGAAGTAATCTCATAATCATTATCATAAATTTTATCATAATCCATCATATAATCAATAAACTTGCTCCACTTTTCAGTATGTTCACTTTGATTTTTGACGTTCATATTAAGATATTCCATACAAGAAGAACTATCTTTATCAAAAGATGGTACATCCATATAGTTCATACAATCGCGGCGAAGATCACCGCGGAAATGTGAGCAAAGATTGTTAAGTTCGATTGCGTTAGCGAAAGTTCCTTTTGAAGAAAAGGCGTTATTATGTGCTTTATTTTCCATAAGACAGTACATAAAATCGCGATTTCCTTCAATACGACTACCCGAAAGTAGTGTACTTCCAAGAATAGATAAAATAGGGTTCATTTTTAAGGTTTCTATAAATATAGATAACATTTTTTTTATATCAAAATAACTTAATCTATTTTATTTTTTTTATCATTTCTAAAATTATAAAAAATTGATTTATTTTAAAAAATATATAAAATGATCTCTAAAATAAATATATATTTTTTTATTTTTTATTAAAACAAGAAATAAAAGATGACCGTAAAGCGTTTTTATCAGACTATTGTATTACCAGATGATTATATAATTAATTCAAAAATTGGTGCTTTTTCAAATATTACATATGTACAAATTATTAAATGTGTCCAAAATGGAAATATTTTACAGTTTTATTTAAACGTTAACGTAAATTCATCAACAATTTGTGATAAATATATGAATCATTTTCAAATTACATCACCAATTATTACTGAAAAAGTAAAAATATTTGAAATTGTTTCAAATGTTGAACTTCGATGTGAAGTTGTTAAAAATAAATATGAATACGAAGTAAATAAACATCTATTCGCAATTTATGCAACAAAAAACACATATAATTCAGTAAAAGATGTTAATGATTATCACCGAGATAGTAATGAAGATAATTGTGAACGTAAACGTGAAAGAGAAAGATCTCAATCACGGTCGCGGTCTCGATCATATGATAGTCGTCGCACACATAGAGATTCTAAGTCATATGATGGTAAACACTATCATAAAGATTCTAGATCTCGATCACGGTCGCGGTCTCGATCATATAATAGTCGTCGCACACATAGAGATTCTAAGTCATATGATCGCAAACGTGATCATAGGTCTCGATCTCGTGATCGTGGTGAAGACAAATATAGTAGAAGTCGTTCTCCTGAACATAAACGTCGAACTCATTATCATGATGATTTGGAAGAACGGATTCGAAATGAAATTCGGAAAGAATATGAAGAGAAAGAGCGTCAACAATATGCTCATTTTCCAATTCCATATCATTCGAATCATCCAATGATGCCACCACTTCATATGATGCCGCCGCCTCATATGATGCCACCACATCATATGATTCCGCCGCCTCATTATGGATATCATCAGCAAGTAGTTCCAATGGCGCCACCAGGAGCTTCTATGCCACCGCCACCTCCGTTTTTTTAATCTAAAAATATAAAAAATAGTTAAAAAATTTTATAAAATCAAAAAATAAAAATGATATAAAGAGTAATGGATATAATAAAATATATATACAATGTTTTCATTTATATCTTCAATATGGTATCCTGAAAATTTTACACTATCTTTTACATTTTCGAAAGTGCCACATATACAAATTGGTT
>JACCEC010815595.1_pt1 | contig 12769 bp, 3 predicted proteins | sample 7450121 | NCBI WGS metagenome assembly JACCEC01 (sample SAMN15323455, study PRJNA562643) | freshwater metagenome | isolation source: river surface water | place: USA:Blue River Watershed | collected 2017-08-18 | reverse complement strand
TGCACCTTGTATTAGTGCATGGTCGCCGATATAAATTCTATCTGTTACGTGTAATGGATCGCCATAGTTGATACCAATTGCTCCGGACACTTCGAGCTCATCTGCAAATAGGAACTTGCTATTGTATTTTTCGTAAACTCTTACACTTCCAACAAACTCTTGTTTATCAACTAATCTTGTAACACCTAAATCAAACGTTGTTTCTAAATTATCAATAGTAGTTTCAATTGTTCGATTACCACCGTAGCTATAAATTACTAACTTGTCGTTAGCAAGATTAAACATTACACGATGACCAAATTGTTCACTATCGCTAGGTGTTGGGCTTGTGATAACATCAATAGGTGCGTAAGTTGAATCATACAACACTACTAATCCTTGTTCAGGATTATCTCCAGAATATGACGGAGCACCAACTGCAATATAACTACCATCCTTAGATATCGCAACTGACTTGCCAAATTTAGATGCGTCAATGATTGTGTAGTTGTTAACTTCGTTTGAAATTGTAGTTACCAATGTTAATGTGTTCGATGCATATTGGTACACGCTAACAACACCGTCGTCTGTACCAACTACTAACTTATTGCTAGAAGATACAGATAAATCTGTAATTTCAGTACCAACAGCAAATGTTACAGTGGCAACAATAGTGTTAGATGTTAAGTTATATGCTGTAACTCTCGATGCGGCAATGTCGCTACCTTTAGATGCAATGAACAATATGTTACCGTTAACTACAGTCTTGTAACCAAAATATTCTTTTTCAACTAATGATGGACGCTGAATTACACGAGCAAATAGATAGTTTCCGTTTCCGTCTCTTGTATATTGTGCAACATAACCATAGTATTTTGCAACATAAATTTCAGGATCAAACTCTGTTGCCCCTGGGACCATTACTGAGCCAGCACCCGATGCACTTACAAATAAGTATGAACCGTCAGCTGTCATTGACACATAGTCGCCGAATGTACCGTTTGTGTCAGTGTATGTTTCTGTTGTTAGCGGCGTTAACTGGTCTGCAAACACCCATGGAAAATTGCTTGTAGGTCTGTTATAGTAGAACACTTTATTGTCAGCACCAACTGCAAGAGATATATCTGTATTGTTTGCAGTTACTGATCTTCCAAACAAGTCCTCTGTACTTGACAATGAAACTGTATCATATGCTTTAGCAAACTTCCATACTTGCCAGTTACCGTCTTCATTATCAACCCAAACTAGCTCACCAGCATGTTTATTGTTTAGTGGTAGAGAGTTGATATTATCAATGTTAGTAATGCGTTGAGAAGTAAACTTGAATAAGTTTAAGTCCATTGATAATGCGGCAATAATTTCTGCTGTGAAATTACTAGGAGTTGCAACTTCAATATAGTTTACACCAACACCTATAATTTGATGGATGCCTTCTAATCCTGCATTAGTGTTATTGATGCCAACGTATTCACCAACTGCTAAATCTGCTGAGCGTGTTGTATTAAAAGTGATTCTTAAATTACCACTATAGTCAACGATACTCTTTACTTTATTAGCAAAGTTAGTAAATCTATAAACGTTCCAAGATGCTTTGTCAAATCCTACCCATAAGTATGCACCTTCTACTAGCTTAGTAATATCTAAATTAGCAAAGTCTGCTTTAGAAATTAAAGTGTAGTCAATATCTTCTAAGTGTACATAACCTGCGGTAGGTATATATTCCTCAACAGTACTTGTTGGGAACGGACTATGTGTATAGTCGTCTGGCTTAACATAAACACTATCTTTTGTAATTCTATATACAAAGTCATTAATGTTAGTGTCGATCGAGTTAACAAATTCGATTGGCTGAGGATTGATTAGCATCTTAGATTCATCAAGGATGTATTCAATTTCTTCAAAGCCGCCTGTAGCACCGTACTGGCCTAAACGAATAGCCCACTCTTCGTAAAATTCTAAACTGTCTTTGTCTGAAGAGTTTAGTGCATCGAACAATTTAGAAAGACTGTTCTTTGTACCCTTCTCTTGGATCATACCTTGATAGAACTTGTACTGACTTACGTCATCATTAATAATGTTTTCAAGGTATTGACGCTTTTGATAACCAATCAAGTGTTGTGCAAACTTTTGCTGATCAACATCAAAGCTATCAGTATCTAAATCGTAAAAGTCTTCAAACTGTTTTGCACGATAATCCCAGTTCGGCAATAAGCCAGCAGTCGGTCTGCCAGTTAGCTTGAACCAATTAGAATCGTCAAACTCTTCTGAACCAGGTACGTTCTGTTTTGCACTATAGTAGAACTCTTTGTACTTGACTGTTTCGCCTAGTGCATAATCTTTCCATGGAGTCCATTCAGTAACGTATGCACGGTCATAGATAAATCCTGGAATATTAAAATCACCATTCCAGTTAGCCATTCTATAACCAACTACTTTAATTCTGTCTTGGCGGTATCCTTGTGTTTGATCAAAAATTACATCATTGAATACTGTTCTATCGTCAAGGATAAGAACATGTTCTTTTTGTACAAGATTTAATGTAGTGTGATAAATTCCGTCAGCAGTATTCTGCGGACGTAAACTAAAGCTGTTGTCATCTCTAACTTTGTTAGTAAACGATTGATCTAAGTACACTCCGTCTTGTTTGAAAATAGAATATTCATAAAAACTATCATACACATTATCTACAACTGCATATTGTTTCTTAAAGAACAATTCGTCTGCGGCAGGGCTCAATGTAATTACAGAGCCAGCTGACCAGTTTTGTGTTGTCCAGAATGTAAATTCTTTAGCACTAGTTTGCCAGTTAGTTACTGTTTGTAACTCAGAATTGTAATATTCAAACGTAAACCCGATTGACTCTAAATACTTTCCGTATCCTAGTAAGAAGTCAACAACATCTTGAACTGATGTTAGTTCTGCACCGTAGTGCAACACCTCAGCTGTTGATTCAAAGTTTCTTCTTATTACAATATTGCGACCACCAACAATTGGTAGTGAAGGCATCTTTGAGAAGTATTTTACTTCAAAAGCCGATGTGCTTGTGTGCGGTGTTACTACACGATAGTAAGCACCTTCATCTTTAATTATTTGTCCTTTTGAATAAAACTTGTTCGGAGTCCATGTAACGAACTCTTCCGAGATGCCACCGATATTAACAACAGGATCACTAGCAGTATCTCTGTGTTTAAAATACTTAAATTCAGGAGTAACTAAATTGTAACCCTTAATAATAAATCCACCAGATTGCTTCTCAACAATAACGCCACTATAGTTTATAGATAATACAGGACTGCTAGTGTTAAGAATGATGTCGTAGTTTTCTTCAGGAATGAATACGTTTCCTTGGTTTAGAGGACTGCGACTATCAAGAATTAATTTAAACTTTTCTTTTGTAGTAAAGCCTGCAAGTTTACTTGCTAGTTTAACCTTTGCTGTTTCAAGATCTGTTTTGTAATCGTCTACAAAACTAAATGACTTGCTAATGTTATAGTCAACTACATAGTTAACTAGTCCGCTAGTAAAGTTTCTATCAGTGTCTTTAATTGTAGATGGATATACAATATTCTTAAGGTTAAGTCTTAAATTTCCATTAGACTGTTTATAAACAATTTGATTTGTATTATCTCTTACTTGCCTAATTCTATCAAAGCATACTGCAAACACTTTTGCAGGACGGCATAGTAGTATGCTCTTAATTAATGCAAATGGATAGTTAGAAGACTTTCTCCATGCAGATTCGACAGGAGAGTGATCACCAAATACGTATGGCTTATTAATGTCTAGCGGGCTAAAATCTTTTACTAAGTTTGCGCCTAACGGATCAACTAAACTACCGTACTCGTCAACTGGAATCATTTTTAATAAGTCTGGACGAGCATATTGTGTATTTCGTACAACAGTCTTACCTGGCTCTCTAGTAATACCTTCGCTAAGATCTTGCCATAGTATTAAGTTATCTTTAGTGTATGGAGCAGGTCCATAAACATCTACCCACCATGTTGGTTGAATTGAGTATCCCAACATTTCCCATGGGTGCGTGTGAGGACGATCTGTGTCGTAGAAATGCTTAAATATTCCTCTCCAGAATCCTTTTAACGAAGATCCATCATGAGTTGAAAACCCATTGTAGTTAAATGTAAATGAGTTTGACGAATCAACGTAAGAGTTCTTTGTATAGTCAACATTAACTAAAGTTGACCAACGTAAAAAATCTTGTCTGATTGTATTGTCTAATTCAGATACGCCAATGTTACTATTTCTAAAATAACCAGAAATAAAGTCATTAATATCAAATAACGATGTGTCGTATTTTACTTTGATGTTGTTAAAGATTCGTTTTTCTAATTCTAAAATTAAATCATCTCGATAGTCATCGAATGCAACTACGATGCTACCGTCGTGACCTTGTATAACTTTAGTAGGTGTTTGATAAGTGTTATCAATAAAAATCTTAGGTTCAAACACTGGATACAAACCTAACTTAGATGGAGTTGCAGGAATACAGCAACCATGTGTGTTAGCGTATTGAACAATTTGTAACTTGTCGCCAGTAGTTAGTGGTGCTAAGATTCTAACAAAGCTAGTGTTAATAAACACATACTCTGAACCATGTAATAGTTGTTCGTCGTTTAAGTAAACTAAAACTCCACTTCCGCTTGCTTCATCTAAATTAAAATCAAATGTTAACGGATAATCAGTAAATGTGTCGTCAATAACATTTTGTTCAAAGATAAAGTTAGGACCAACAGGTACCATATCTGTTAGATAAAACGGAACATCGGTTGTTTTATCTTTGTTAATTTCTTCAATTACTTGATCAAACTGAATTCTTGTAATTCCAGTATACTCGTTAGTAGTTGCCACTCGAATAAAGTTTCTTTTAAACTTGCTGTACTCTTCTTGAGAGTACTGAATGCTTTTAACAATATTAGATTCTTTAGCAGTAATGTGATACAATGCTAAAGACAAAGGTGACGAGTGTTGTACAATTCTAGTACCGTAAGGTGTGATGTTTCCTGCATCTCTAAGATTGCTAGCACCCGGAAACTTGCCAACATAAGTTGGTAAATTATCTGTAATAGTTTTTACGTGATTAGTAACTTCGCCCAGTGTTAATGTTGTTAAACTTAAATTTTCTGGGTTGTGTTCTAGATTAGAAGGAAACTTGTAGTAACCGTTTTCGTTTTTAGCTGCCGCAGTTGTTGCTTCAATAACAACTACATCACCTGCTGTCGCATCTTTAAACAGTTGAATGTAAGCAACACCGTTCTGGCGGAATATGTCAAAATCTAAAATGCTTTGCTTAACACTATTAACAAATACCTTTACTGTTAAATCTGTTAAGTTTCCGCTATTTGCAAACATGTCAATTTCGAAGAAATTAACTTGGTCGGCAACGTCGTATTGTCTTACTACAGGTTGTGTAGTATCAGCAAATGCTGTTTCCCAACCATTAACATAATTCGTTGATGTTAATCCGTCGTTAATTCTTAAGTATCCAAGGTCTAAGGACTGTGTTACTACTTCTGCAATGTCTTGGTAGCTAAATGTATCAGTGTGTAAACTAAAATCAAATACGATGTCGCCAATGTTACCAACGTTTTGGTATTTGATATATTTGGCTAGTTCGCTATCGTATGAAGTTCCAACTGAATAGTTGAACAGCTTTGTACCTGCAAAGTTTGAACCAGTGTAAATGTTCTTATCGCCGAAGCTAACACCATTACTATCAAAAACGTCAAATAGCGGTTCTTGATTTACTGCTGTTTTGCTTTGTGACTCGTACCAAAGACCGTTTGTATAATAAAACATCGATCCTTGATAGTTGTCACCTTTAGTAACTAAAACTGTTTCGCCTTCTTCTGGATCAGAATCTGTTTCAGGCAACAAAGTAATATGTTTTGTGCCTAAGTGTGTAATAAACGACACTTTAAATATTCTACCACTAACGTTAACGTCAGTATCTGCTGTGAATAACACACGCATACCTTCAATAAGGTCAATGCCATCAACATTATAACCTAAGCTACCTTCAATGTCTGAAAAGATATCAGTTGTGTATGTGTCAACTAAGTCAACGTTTGTTTTTGCTTGTAAGCCGTTTTTCCATAACTGTAGTCCGGCATTAAATTCAATAATTGGACGTCTTGCTCGTTGTGTTTGATCAAGCTCTGCTACTTGATTATTTGCGGCTGCGCTATTTTCAATAACTGATTTATGGAACCAACGGTTATATCTTGACCAATGGTTTCTATCTTTACTTGCACGGTTGATTACAATATAATCTTTAGTTGCCAAGAAGTTTGTATTAACATCAAACCCTTGTGTATCAAAATTGCTTGCATCGAACTCTACCTCGTTAGCAGTTGTAAATGGTGCAGGTGCTTCTAAGCTAGATTCAGAAACTAAAACAATTTTCGATCCAACACCTTCTACATACCAATTGCCCGATGCATACTTTTCTGGAGTTACATTTCCTTGGAAGTAAATTTTCATACCGTTAGACAACTCAGTGTCTGCATTAATTCTGTATGTCTTTTTACCAACAATCTCTTGTTCAACGTCAATAAATGTTGAGTCAACTATGTCGTATAACTTAAAGAAACCAGATGTATTAATGTCGTTCTTGCTAACATAATACAACACATCCGGAGCATTTACCGGAATTGTAAATTCAATAGTACCTACTTCAACGAACGTAGTTGCACTAGTAACTCCTTCAGAGTAGACAAATGATTCACTTGTATCTCGCTGTGTCTTAAATGCAATCGGATGACCTGGACAGTTAATTTCAAACTTGTATGTTTGTCCTCTATATAATTTAATAGTAGGGTTGCGAGTTAATCCGTTTGGTGTGAATACATAAGCAACGTTGTCGGTGTCATCAACTGTTGTTACAGTATATGTGCTTATAATATCTGATGATTGACCAACAATACCAATAGATTGCGGACCAGTTGGCAACCAGTAGTACTCTCTATAATTGGTAAACATATCCCAATTAATATGAGGATTCCAAGCATAATACTCTTCGCTGTTAATCTTACTGTGATCTGTTGCGCCAGTGTTAAAGAATGATAGCTGATTAATATAGTCGTTATACTCTTTAAAGAATGTAACGTTGTCTAGTGAATCTCTAATTACCAATGCTGGTTCTAATTGATATGCTTCTCTCTCAGGAGACACTTCTGCTAGATATCTGTCAGTTGTTTCGTGCGCCGGAGTATTTTTACGACCAATGTATCCATTGACCTTTTCTACCTGACCTTCAGAGATCATTTGATCAACTGTAGCACTTAAAAACTTTTTATTTGTCGATGTTCTAAAAAATCTTGGTAAAAAGTCAGTTGAGCTACGCTTATCTGACGAACCTGCTGGTAATACTGGTTCTGTTTGATCGTTAGTAAATGCCATTTAAAATCCTTTTATTGACTGACAATTCCGGTGTTAGAGTTACCTGTTGATGTTAGGATAGCTCCACTTGCGTTTAATCTTGCGGCTGTAATTTCTGATATAATTTCAACATCATCAACAGAAACTGTACTTGCAAAAATTTCATCTGAGTTAGATTGAATTTCATACAAGCTACCAAATGCTAAACTTGGGTCTTTAGGTACTAGCGCAATGTTAGCAATCTTAGGACTCATTTTACTCATAATATATGTTGCTAATTCTCCGAAGTAGAATGTATCACCAAACTCCCAATTCTCAATTGAGAAGAATTCAGTAATTGCATCAACTACTCCTGTTTTAATATCGTTGTCACTGATAACTAATGAAGAATTTTTTACAACTTTAAAAGTTGCTTGTAAACTTGTGTCTGCTTTGCCGCCGAACAAGTTTTTATATTTTACTGGATGGTAAATTACTTCATCACTAATTGCTTTAACACTATTTAATTGTTCGCCAAAGCTGATGTATAACGCATCGCTACTTGGCGGCAATGGTTTTGCTACTTCGTCTTTCAACCATCTTCTATATGCGGTGTCATAAGACTTAGTAAGCATATAAACATCAATGATGTTTGTCGGAGCTGGATCAATACGAACAGACTCGTCTGCGGCATGAACGTACTGGAACTTCAAGTTAGCACGACCTACAAATGCTCTATAATCGTTGTTAACAACAAAACCAGACACGCTGTAATAGAATGTTTTAACTGCATCGTCTTCAACAATGTAAACTAGTTGTTGGTCATCTGCTTGACCTAACGCTAACAATGCAAGTTGTTGTGTTTGGAAAACACGAATTAAATCATTGCTATTGTCAATGTAGTAATAGTCAGTAACACCGTCTAATGATACTTGACGCTTTTGGAAGATGTACTTAGTTAAAGGATTAACATCTTGTGCAACTACGCGATCAAATAATTCAGGATCATCAACAATGCCGTCTTCGTCTGCATCGTAGAAACTAATAGAAATTTTCTTAGTATCAATATAGCCGTCACCGCCTTTATAGTCGTCGATAATTTCCCACATAATATCTGTTTGCAATGGGCTTGCAGAATCAGGTTTAGGATTAATTCCTAAAACTGTAATTTTATCTTTAACAATTGATCCAGTCGATGAGTCATACACTTTGTCCGAACTGTCAAAGAAGAATCTAATTTCCTTTTCGCTTTCGAAAACGTATCTAGTACCACGGCTCGAAACTGTATATGTTTCTCCGTTTGTTTCAAATAGTACTATCCAACTTGCATCTAATTGTTGGTTGCTTGTGTCGCCAGCTTTACCTAAACTAAATGTGCTGTAACGATCTAAGTTTGCATCTGAAATAATTTTCCATGCTACATTATCAACGTCATAACGAAGACCAAATGTTTTATTAGCAAAAATTAAATCAACCATACGTGAACGCACACTAGCTTCTAGTGCCGTTACAAACTTAGGAATTACAATTTCTAAAACTGCGCCGGATGGAATATTATCTGTTAGTACTAAAGGACCTAAGCCTGTCGATAGTACGCCCGTGCCGTTGCCAGTACCGTCTGTTGTAACTTGGCTTACAGTTGACCAAAGATAATCTTTAGTAGTGTAATCTGCTAGTGTGTCGTTAATAAGTTTATTTTTAGCAGAAAAAACTTTTCCAGCTGGGGGGATGAATCTTAGTTGTGATCCAGGTTGAACATATCTTAAGTTAGAGGAAGTAAATGTTCCTAACTTTTTAATACTAGCAGTATCTTGATCTCTTAAACAACCAGTAGAAATATTTGTAGCAGAAGTTTGTTGATCAAATACAGAATAGTTAGGACCTTGGTTTACACTAGGAAACTTGTCAATGTAAAAGTCTTTAGTTTTTCTTCTTTCAAGAATTGGTTCTACTCTATTAAGAATGATGCTTTCTATTTCTGTTTTCGAAACAGAACTAAAGCTAAACATGTCTACCGTAGCTTCTTTGTAAATTATACCATCAGTACCAAATAAATTTGTTTGGCTGTACTTGCCTGTGCTGTCTTTTAAATCAAAGTAGCGGCTAATACCAGAGCTTACTCTGTTAACAGATTTAATCTTAATAATTTCTTGGTTAACGCTTAACGGCAAAATGCTGTAGTCTTCACCAGTGATCATTCTGCTTTGTGTATAGTATGTTGCAGGTGCATTAGATTTAATATCGTCCGATGACTCTGCTGTACTTGCATTAGCAATAGTATATTTTAAACTTAATGTAATTGTTAATGTTTCTTTCTTTCCTAATTTAGAAATATAAGGAACATCAATAGAAACGTTTTTAATATCAGTTGGATTAATTGTATAGCTTAATCCGTTTGATACACGATAATAAACTTTAAAATTACCTTGTGGCAGGTCGCCAAAAGTGCCGTCAGCAAATACTAAACGAACACGATCATCTGAACGTGTTAGTACAGAATAAATTTTTCTAATTTGTTTTGCAACGCTGTTATAGATAATGTTGTTACCTTCAACGTTGTCAACTTTAGTCCACAATGTGCTTTCAATGCCAACAGAGTCAAGACCATATAACCATACATCTTCGTTGTTAATACTAGGTGTTTCAATGTCCAATGTTTCGTTAGTACTAGGACTATTAATAGAGAATGTTGACTCTTGTAAGCTACCTTGACGGAAGAATGCAAAGAAACCAGTATTTGAACTAGCAGGGCCACCGCCGTCATCTCTATGTAAAATTGCTAAACTGTTTCCTGGAAACGGTGCTTCTTCGTAAATTTTACTTGCACCAGTTATCGACGATGACACAACTTCAAAGTCCATGTTGCGCCCGTCAATTGACTTGCTGAAACTGTAGACAGGAACTTCAGTGTTGCTTGCATTAAAACGATACTGGTCAGTTGGAACACCACTAATAGTGTTACTGTCTAAAGGTTTACCGTATTGTGCAGATTGTAGTAGACCGCAGTTAATAACTTTAATAAACTGCTCGTACCAATTAGTGTTGGCGCTATCATTCCAAACAATAGTTTGATTAGCTAAGTTACGGCCGTTGCTGTCAAGTACTGTTTCAGTAGTGCTTACGCTGTTAAACTTTAAAAGACCGTATGAAGGAATGTTACGCTTAGGATTGTAAGATAGTAGACGTGCTAAACGTAGAACACTTTCTCTACGTTCTGCTAATTCAAGGAAGTTATCACGGGCATTTAAATCAAAGCGGAAAGCTAAGTTTTGTCCCAAGAAAGCAACAAGATCGATAAGGGCTAGGTATTCGCTAGACTCAATATAATCGTTAAAATCTTCTGGATAATTTTCACGCAAATACGTGATCATTGTGCGACGCAAATTATCAAAGTCGTAACTTTGGAAGTCTGCGTTCTTAAAAGACTGGTAAATTTTCTTCCAGTCTTCTGATGCTATTAGTTTATTTTGTCTATCTACACTTGACATAATCAATCCTCGTTATGTATATTTATCGAGAATAATTATGTGGGTATATAATTAACTAAGAATGTTGTTGTCTTGATCGAATCTAAAACGCAAGTTTTCTGAGATGTTGTAAGGCAAGTAAATCAGCTCGCATTCTATCTGTATGCCGGATTCGTACTGGCTTACAACTAACTTATCAACATTAACTCTAGGATCGTAGTTCATGATCTTAGTAACGTTTTCTGCAATTTGTTCTCTTAACTCTTCAGTTAGTGGTTCAAATAAACAGTCCCAAATAATTGTTCCGAACTCTGGGTTTTCTAATTTTTCGCCTTGGCGAATATGCAAATGATTTATAATGTCTTGTTTGATCAAGTTAATGTCGTACAGAGAAAAGTTGCCAGTTGGATTTGCAACTGTACTAATACCTCTATACGCTCTGCTCATAGGCGCAGAACTAGGCTGTTTATTGCTAGGTATAACTGTTCTAGAATACAATGATTGTGCCATAGTATATTATTTACTCACTTTTTTAAATGTATCTAGTACCGTAGGTGCTTTAGCGCCTTGTAAGTTCTCATGGCCAGGCCAAGGTTCTGCACCCGGTACACGAGGTGCTTGAATTGCGTTGCCTGCTTGCGCGGCTGCTGGACCATTCATGTGAATTTGTGCGGCAGTTTCAACGTGATTTCCACCAGCAAAAATGTTGCTTTGGCCGCCCACTGATAATTTTCCATCAGCGCCTGCTTTAATTTCGTAATTTGCTCCAGCTGTGGCCATTAAGTTATTTCCGCAGAATAAGTTAATGTTATTTTTTGCTGACAAGTTAATGTCGTTATCAGCAGTAATATTAAAATCTTTACCTGTGTGCATACTAATGCTATCTGCGGCCCAGATATCAATTTTACCGTTACTTGTTAATTCTATCCATGCTGTTCCACGACTATTACAAATGTAAATTAAATCTTCACTATTGTGTAAAAGAATTTGATGTCCGGTTCTAGTACGAATTCTGACTAGTTCGTTATGCGGAATATTAGGATTACCAGACTCTCCGTTTTCAACACTAGCATATTCTGGTGGGCCGTCTTTAGCGTGAGTTTTACGTAAAAACTTTTCATCGCCATCATCCATTACAAATGTACTGCCGCCTAAACGACTAACAAATGCTCCAGATACTTTGCTATTTCTAGTACCAACTGTGCCAACTTTAGCATTGGCTCCTCTATCAACTGGGCCCGGTGTACTAATACCAAATACTGTGCTAGGAGTTTCTCTTCTTGCACTAGATGTTGTAAGACCTCTAGTCTCGTCGGTTGCTAAACCTTGCCCTGCAAGTACACTTTGGAAAGGATGTATTGGCTTTTTATTTTTTGTAGGATCAGGTTGTGATAACTCAGTAGTCTTTTTATTGTATTCGCCAACAACTTTCTTTTGACCAATTGCGCTGTTATCGTTATGTAGCTCTGTCGACGCAAGACCAGGAACCATAAAGTTCATATATTCATCTTGAACGCAACCGATCCAGAATCCGTTTTTAGGATTGCCTTCTACAAATATAACCATAACAATAGTACCCGGATCAGGCGGCACCATCCACATACCGTACGACTTTTGTGTGTCATTAAAGCTATTGCTTTGTCCTAAATGCTCTACTCCGGTTACGCCGTAGAAAGGACTCAAGTATCGCACTTGATAGATACTTGCTTCGTTTCCTGGAATATTACCAACTTCTCTTAATAATTGAACTTGCAACGTACCCATGTACTTAACATCAACGTTGCTAATAATTCTTGCAAGATAAGGACCTGCATTGAAACTAGGTGTATCCGACGATCTAGTATCATAAAACATTATTGACCTCCTGGTACAGACGATGGTTTAGCAATAGTCGTAGTCTGTAACTGACCGTCACCGTTAGCCGCACTATCAACAGTTTTACGAGGTGT
>JACCEC012955835.1_pt1 | contig 12772 bp, 11 predicted proteins | sample 7450121 | NCBI WGS metagenome assembly JACCEC01 (sample SAMN15323455, study PRJNA562643) | freshwater metagenome | isolation source: river surface water | place: USA:Blue River Watershed | collected 2017-08-18 | reverse complement strand
GCCGGTGGAACCTTAGGGCTGTTGGCTCCCGCCCGCTTCTACAGAGCAAATATACGGTATGAAGTCGTTGTGATTGCCTTGTTTATCGGCATACTGGGCTTGTTGCTGCACACCGTATGGAGCTTATCGATTGCGTTTGCCATGGTCAGCGTGTGTTTTGCCATGGCGGTGGTAATGCTCTATACCGTCAGGACGGTTTATACACATTCACCCAGGCCAGTTCCGTTTGCTGCACATGTTTTTGCAGGCAGCATGGGCTTCATGGGGGTTGCATACATGCTACGAGCAGCCACCGTAGTCATCAATCCCAACGTCCCTGTTGGGCCGGTGTCGTTGTCGGGAGGACACCAGTCGATGCTGATCGTTGGTGCATTGTTCGTAGTAACCTCGACCATGAGTTTTTATGCGGTCGTACACGATGAGCAAAAAAACGAGATCGCTGAACGCGCGCGCCGTGATCCTTTAACTGGCTTGTTCAACCGTCGAGCTTTTTTCGAGCAGGCTGAGAGCATTGAGTCTTTGGGCTGCACGTTCGCAATTCTTATGATCGACATAGATCGCTTCAAATCGATTAATGATAATTACGGTCATCTGGGTGGTGACCGTGTGTTGGTGCACGCAGCGCGACTGATCCAAGGTACTTTTCGCGCTGATGACGTTGCTTGTCGCTATGGGGGCGAGGAGTTCTGCGTGCTACTGCGGAACTGTGACTCTGCTCAGGCAATCAATCTGGCCCAGGGGCTGGTCAGTCGCTGGGCTGCCGAGCCGCTTGAAGTCTTAGACGGACAGCGTGTTGCAGTGACGACTTCAGTGGGGGTATGTGCACACACCTCTGGGCAAACTTTGCTCAAGACCTTGCAATATGCCGATGCTGCGCTCTATAAGGCCAAGAACCAGGGACGTAACCGCGCAGTGGCACACGCATAAGTACTGCACACAACAACTTGATCTCGGGCGTCTCTACTTACATACTCAAGTCCGCAACTCAATTTTGGAGAATAGTGTGCATACTATTAGTGGCAGGGCTGAAAGTAGCGAGATTTGAACTTGACTGATTCAGTGTTCAATGATGACGAATTTTGTCAGATTGTTTATTGGATCTGATATTAATTACAATAATAACTATACACAAAGACCCGGCATCTCTGAAGCGTAAAGTCAGATGTTGCCACAAGATGCAAGACGGAGCTAAGCATGAAACGCGTACAACAAATGGGATTTATCCTGTTTTGCTGGTGCGTTGGCTTGGCCGTTGCTCAAGACATGGATGCCGCTCGGCAGCTCCTGAGGTCCGGGCAGTCTGAAAAGGCGGTGGATGCATACTCGGCTTTGATTGTGAGTTTTCCAGGTGACCCGGACCATTGGCTCGGCCGTGGACTCGCTCGAGTTCGACTGGGTAAGTGGCATGATGCCATTGAAGACTTGGAAAAGGCTGTTTCATTAGCGCCTGGATACGCCGATGCCTGGTCTGCGCTGGCGGATGTGTATCGCTGGAACGACCGTGCGGCCTCGGCTGCAGATGCCTATGCACGCTTGGCTGTGCTACGTCCAACCGATGCACAGGTTCGCGTGTTTCAGGCTCGATCGTTGCTGGCACTGGGCGACTTGACTGGGGCGCGTGTTGCCGCCCAACAGGCTCGTGAACTTGGTGCGTCTCCTGACAGCCTGCCCCAGATTCCTGAATCTTCAGCGCCTGTCAACACGGTTTCTGTTGTCCGGAATTCTGCGACAGAAGCCAGCTCGCAGGGGTATCGCTGGGCTATGTCGGCCGGCTTGTACCGCACACATGCAGGCGGTTTCAGTGCTAATGAAAACAGCTTTTCTTTACGGCATTACACCGATATGGGCTCAATCGCCGTCGAGCGCTTGGGGCAGGAGCGCTTTGGCTACAGTGATCAGGCTTGGGCTGTTGACGCCTATCCAAGGCTTTGGGCGGGTGCTTATGCCAACTTGCGATATCAGCGAACAGCTTTGCCCGACCTTTACCCCTCCCGCGCCTGGCGTGCTGAGCTGTTTCAGAACGTGGGCGGGGGGTGGGAACTGGCGGTGAGTCGAGACTTTCTGGGCTTCGGCTCGGGGGTGCTTATCGACGGCATGTCAGCAGGAAAATACTGGGGAAATTTCTTTGCGCGCTGGCGACATCAGCGGGTGCAATCTGACAGCTCGTCTGGTCAGGGCGATCGTTTCTTTGTCCGCTATTACTACGAAGGCGATGCTGATCATTACGTAGAGGTCAATGTCTCCCGTGGACGCAGCGATGACTTCAGTACAGGCCTGATTTTCCCTTCCCGCTCTGACTCGAGAGGCTTGGTCTGGTATCACTTTGTTAATCGCGATTGGGGTTTGAAGCTCAGCGCTAGCGAATCCAATGACAGTGCGGGTGTGGGTGTCAAGGCGCGCGATGCAGGTGTGAGCTTGGTGCGACGCTGGTAGGGAGCATTCTGCTGTGAACCACTGGCGGACTTCGTTAGGGATACTGCTACGGCCCTGGTGGGTGTTGGTGCCTGCAGTGCTGGTACTGGGCCTTGCGCACAGTATTGCCCATAAGGCACCGACCGAATTGCTGACTCAGCGACTGACTGCCGATGTATTGATGCTGCTGCGCGCTTTGCCCGTCTGGTGTGCATTGCTTTGGCCTGTTTTGGCCTTGCCCGCGATTGGCCGGGTCTGTCTGCTTTGGTCGATGGGCAGTCTGCTGCTTTTAACGATACTTGCATTAGATCTTTATTATTCAGTTTCAGGCGTTTCGCTTGGCGCTGACATCTTGGCCTATACCTGGGACGAAGTGCAAACCACCGTAAGAAGTGCTCAGGTGACTGTGCCTTTGTCCTCGCTGATAATAATTTTGTTGGCGATGATTGTGATGCTGCGGGCTTTGTGGCGTCCGATGGATCTACGGCGCTGGCAAGTCCATATCAACATGAGTGTGCTTGCACTGTGTGCGGCCGGCAGCTTGGCTTTACCTGTTCGCTGGCCTCAAGATGATTCGCCAAGCGCTGAGTCTGCATCCAACAAGCTGGTGTTTCTGATCCGCGAATTGTTTGCGCAGAGAAGCACGAGCTCTGTTCCGCTTGATGCTGCTTATCCGTTCGAGCACCAAGAGACGACGCCCGATACGCTAGGACCTTTGCTGGCCCTGGATGCACACAACCCACCGCACCTTGTATTCTTGCTGGTCGAAGGACTCGGCCGCAGTTTTTCAGGGCCTGGGGCGCGTTTGGGAAGTTTCACGCCATTTCTGGACTTGTTCGCCCAGCGGTCGTTGTATTGGGAGAATTTCCTGGCCACCCAGGGGCGCACGTTTGCTGTCCTGCCCAGTGTGCTCGGCTCACTACCCTTCGGTCCTTACGGCAATCAGTCCATTGGGCATGACAGCTTGCCCAGCTTACTTAAATCTCAGGGTTACCAGCTGCGTTACTTCAGTGGCAGTGATCTGGCTTTTGACAATCAGGGCGCATTGCTTCAAGCCATGGGTGTTGACAAGTTTTGGAGCGCGTCCGACTTCAAAGCGCCAGCACAAAGGCTTAGTGAGTGGGGTTATCCTGACGGAGACCTGATGGAAGCTGTGCTGGCACAACCATGGCCGAGTGCGCCAAGCGTGACGGTTGTGCAGACCATGAGTATGCACAGTCCCTTCATCGTGCCGCGTATGGAGCACTGGCGGCAGCAGGTAAAAGCACGCATCATTGATCTTGGTCTAACGCAGGAACAACGTGAATTGGTTATGCGTCAGCTGGACATCTATGCCAGCATCATGTACACCGACAGCATGTTACGTAGTTTCTTGGAACGACTGGCGACTCAACCTGCTTGGAGAAACACTATCGTACTCATCACAGGTGATCACCGTTTGCCCGAAATCCCAATGGATGCTCGCATTGAGCGATACCACGTACCGCTGATTGTGTATTCGCCGATGTTGCGTGAACCCCGACGCATCAAAGCTCTGTCCTCGCATGCTGATATCGCACCTTCATTGTTGGCCATGCTTTCAAACCGTTATGACTGGGCTATGCCCCAGCGAGTTCACTGGATGGGACAGGGGCTGGACCTGCATCCTTACTGGCGCAACTTGCACACGGTCGCTCTTAAACAGACCAAGACCGAGCTGAGTGATTACATCTCGGGCGAGTACTACCTCGCACAGGATCGTTTGATGACCTTACAGGATGGCTTGATATCCGAGCCCGAAGAAAACCCTGCACTTCACCAGGCGATGCGTCAGGAGCTTTCCATCCTGCGCACGGGTCTTGGTCGTATTACACAGCAAGGCGCCCTTGTGGATGAAGCTGGGCGTCAGCAACGCATGGCTTATTCTGAGGCCGGGCGCTCTCTTGAACCTGCGCACCGTGCCCGCCGAATTGAGGGCGTCGTGGTAGCCGATACCCAGGGCAATTTCGATGCCGATAAGCGCCTAGCGGTGAAGGGGCAATTTATCCACCAAGGCGGGCAGGAATCGCCAGTGTTCGTGCCGCTGTTGGTTCTGAGTGATTCGCAAGGTCGACAGCTGGCCGAGGTGTCTGGCCAGGCCATGCGCCTGAAGGCTGGACAGTCGCAGGCTGTCCAGCTGCAGCTTCCGCCACGCGACTGGCCGGCTGGCACCTACTACCTTTCGCTCATTGTGTCGCACCCCGACACCGGGCGCCCGATCGGAAAGGGCCAATATCATGTGCCTGTGGTTCGCTAGGCTGCATCGGCTGCTAGTTATGTTGATGTTCCTGCTGGTCACGGACGCGCAGGCACAGAGTCGCGAGCGCGCAATCTGGATGTGGGAAGAAGACAGCTGGGCCATGCTTAAGAGCCCAGAGCAGGCGCGTGACAAGATTTCTTTTCTCAAGCGTCAGGACATTGATACGATTTACCTCTATGCCGATGCTTATGCCGACGAAAACCTGTTAGTCAATCAGCCGCAGCTGTATGCACAGCTGATCGATCTCCTTCACCGAGAAGGTCTCAAGGTGCACGCGCTGCTGGGCTCTTGGCATCTGCACACAGAGCGTTACATCCTGCCTGAGAACAGGGGTAAGGCTTTGAAGATGGTACAAAGAGTTCTGGACTACAACCAACAGGCGCCGTCCAGCGCTCGCTTTGATGGCATCAATCTCGATATCGAGCCTCATGTTCTTGATGACTGGTCTTCGCGCCGCGTGCAATATCTGCAAATGTTTCTGAGCGTAAGCGAAGCCTGGATGGCTCTGAAGCGGCGAATGAATCAGACGTTGAAGATAGGTCCAGCTATTGCCTTTTGGCTGGATGGCATCATTGTTACCCATGCCGGTCAAACTAAGCCCGCCAGCGAACACTTGCAGGACATCTACGACCATGTCGTGCTGATGGACTACCGCGATCATGCGCATGGACCGGATGGCATCCTAAGCCACGCTATGGACGAGCTTGCCTATGGTCGACGTATCGGCAAGCCCGTGTGGCTAGGCATAGAGACATCTCCCAACGAGATACGCAAGATCAGTTTTGATCACCTTTCACCCAAACAAATGGAGAATGAGCTGTCGCTAGTACGCCAAGCGCTGATCAACGAGCAGGCATTTGCCGGTTTTGTGATTCATCATTACGGCAGCTACAGAAGCTGGCTCGCTCGCTGAAACATTCCAAGCACATGATTAATCTGGAGAAGATATTGTGCCCCTGACAGGTAGACGCATCCTCGTGGTCGAAGATGACACTTTCCAGGCTTCGCTGCTGCATTTTTTGCTGAATCGTCAGGGTGTGACGGTCACGGTGATGGGTGACGGTCGCACCGCAATAGATAGCCTGACAGGTGATGTCTGTTTTGACGCGGTGCTGTTGGACCTTCGTTTGCCGCAGGTCAGTGGCATGGAGGTGCTTCAAACCCTGAGGCGACAACCGGCCTGGGCCAGGACACCTGTTCTAGTCCTCAGCGCACTCGACTCCAGTGCAGATGTAGCAGCGGTTCTCGATGCCGGTGCCAACGATTACATGAGTAAACCCTTCAATCCCGAAGAGTTGCTGGCGCGGCTGCGACGGCTTTTGCCTGCTTCCGGCATTGGGGCTTGATTGTGTTTGGCATTGACCTGACCCTCACGCTGGCACGTTTGCTGGCTTGGGGTACGCTTGGCCTGGTTGCTCTGATGGTCCTTTTTTTATTGGTGCTTCGCTGGGTACGGTCGTACCGAGCTCCAAGATTGGCCTCTTTTGAGTCTCAGTGGTTACCGCGCCTGATGGCCTGTGCCCTGGGCGATGAAGTGGTGCCAATACCATTAGCACGATGGCAGCGCTGGCATTTTATGAAGTTGTGGCTGCGTGCACAGATGTCCTTGCAGGGCGTAAGCCGCGAGCGCTTGGCTGCGTTTGGTCGAGCGATGGGCTGCAGTTCGATGGCCCTGCAGCGAGCGCACAGTCCACACCAGTCTGAACGTATGGTGGGGATGTTGGCTCTGGGTTTTCTGGGCGAGGTCCAGTATGTTCCCTTATTGCTAAAGCGTCTTGTCAGCGAGCGTGCTCAGCAGTCAGTTTACGCTGGTCGTGCGCTGCTGGAGATCGACGAGCAGGCCCATGCTGACAAGGTGGTACAGGCGTTACTGACCACCCCAGGACTGGAGATGTCCTTGACCTCGATCGTTTTCAGGCCGTTTCGTGCGCGGATGGCTGATGTCCTCTTACGCAAGCCCCCGCACCCAAGCGAGGCTGAATCCTTGCGTTGGCTGCGCCTCGCCAGTGCGTTGCAGTCCCAGATCCCGACGGTCGTACTGATTCCTTTTTTGCAACAGGATGAAGACATCGAGTGCCTGATTGCTGCAATCCGCCTTGTGCAGGGAGAGCAGGGTGGAGCGCTGGTGGCCGCCCAGGCGCAGCATAAGGATTGGCGAGTGCGGGGGCAAGTGGCACGCGCACTGGGCTTCATCGGAGGATCTGAGGAGTTGCATGTTTTGAGGCAACTCCTGACCGATGAGACGTGGTGGGTGCGTTACCGTGCTGCTCAGTCTTTGCTGCGACTGCCTGCTATGAATGCTGAGCGGTTGCTCGAAATCGCTCACATTACACAGGACCGATACGCCCTTAGCATGGCGCAGGCGGTGATCGCTGAGGTCGGGGGAGGCGCCTAATGGCAGAGGTCATCACCTGGCTCATGGTGGTTTACTTTTTTGCTGTGCACAGCGTTTACCTTATGCTGACGCTATTGGCTGCAAAAGCGTTATATCGCAATCAGCGCTACCGTGAAATAGATTCACTGCCGCTCTCATACTCTCTGCTGAGCCCACCAATCAGTGTGCTGGTGCCTGCTTATAACGAAGAGACAACGATCACTGCAACGGTCGAATCCTTGCTGCAACTAGCCTATGCCGAATTCGAAGTGGTAGTCATCAACGATGGCTCGAAGGACGGCACCCTTCAGGTTCTGATCGATCGTTTTGGACTGCTGCCTTTCCCTGAGGCTTACCGGGTGCAGATTCCGACACAGGAAGTTCGCGGTATCTACCGGTCCACCCGTTATCCGAATCTTCGTGTGATCGACAAGGCCAACGGGGGCAAGGCCGACTCGCTCAATGCCGGCATCAACGCATCACGTTACCCGCTTTTTTGCGGAGTCGATGCTGACTCTATCCTCGAGCGAGACAGCCTGCAGAAGGTGGTACAGCCTTTCTTACGTTCCCCGGATATGGTGGCCACCGGGGGCACCATCCGTGCGGCCAATGGCTGTGATGTGCGTGGTGGTGACTTGAAGCTGGTTGACCTTCCCCGCAACATATGGGCGCTATTCCAGGTCATGGAGTACCTTCGTGCCTTTTTGTTTGGGCGACTTGGATGGTCGAGTGTCAATGCCATGTTGATCATCTCGGGTGCTTTCGGACTGTTTCGTAAGCAGACCGTGATCGAGGTGGGAGGCTACCGCACGCAAACCATTGGCGAGGATATGGAGTTGATCGTGCGCATCCACCACCATATGCGCGATAAAAATCAACCTTACCGCATTGAATTCGTGCCCGATCCAGTATGTTGGACCGAGGTGCCCGAAGATCGGCAGACCCTGCGCAACCAGCGCATCCGCTGGCAGCGTGGTTTGTCTGAAAGTCTCACCGCCCACTGGGGACTGATGTTTTCTCGCAGTGGTGGCTGGCCGGGTTGGGTGGCATTCCCGTATATGGTAGTTTTCGAGTGGTTGGGGCCACTGGTGGAATTGTTCGGCTACTTTTGGACCCTATACGCTTGGTGGGCAGGATTCATCTCCTGGACGGCATTCACGGTGTTTTTGCTCGTTTCGATAGGTCTGGGGGTACTGTTGAGTGTTGCGGGGGTACTGCTGGAGCAACTGTCTTTCCAGATGTACCCCAAAGTCACCCAGATGTTTCGCTTGGTACTGGTCGCTGTTGCGGAGAACCTAGGATATCGGCAGCTAAATGCCTGGTGGCGTATCGTTGGCTTGTACCGCTGGGCTACTCAGAAAGAAGGGGGCTGGGGCACCATGAAGCGTAAAGGCAAATGGCAGGGCGGGGGCTAATTAACTCGCTCCCAGCGTGGAGACCCGGTTGCGGCCGGCCTTTTTGGCTTCGTACATGGCATCGTCAGCACGCTGCTGGATTGATTGCATTGTTTGCGCGTCGGTATTGCGCGATGCTACGCCGATACTGGCAGTAATGTTGATCTCCGTCTCTCCCACGCGTGGGCGGCATTCTTGTATGGCCAATCGAAGGTTTTCAGCGACCTGCACGGCTCCAGTGACTGCTGTGTCGGGTAGGAAGACTGAAAACTCCTCCCCCCCGATCCGCCCGAGCAGGTCGGAGCGACGCAGTTGCTCTCCGAGTGTACGGGCGACTGCGCGTAGTACCTCGTCGCCGACGGCATGACCGTGGTTGTCATTGATTTCCTTGAAATGGTCAAGGTCCACAAACAGTACCGAAAACGGCTGACCGCTGCGTTGGCTCTGCACGATCTGCTGTTCGCATGCGCTGTAATAGGCGCGTGCATTGAGTACCTGGGTGAGCGGATCGTGGCTGGCCATTTCCTGTAAACGGTCGTTGTACTCGCGCATGCGGCTGAAGTACGAAAATGTTCGGTCTACATAGGTGTGGAAGAAGATCCCAAGGTATAGCAGGCAGAACATTGCTGTGGCGATGGCATTGGGCGAATATGGTCGCTCTAGGTAAGGGTTGCCCAGTGCTAGACCAATCAAGGTGCTCAAGGTGATGAGCCAGCCCGCTTGCTTTCCTAACAGAATGAATACGCCGGGTACATTCGTAAAGAACCATAATAGTCTCAGCTCGTCCACGGAAACGAAGAGCAGGGATGAGATAGCCTCCCAGATGGTGAGGAATTCGTAAGTCCAGCCTACTGCCAGAAAGCGCTCGGGATGTCCACGCAGCCATATCCACAAGATGATTGTGGATATGGTGAAGAAAATCATCGACTTTTGGTGAGCAGGACTGATTGGGTTGACCGCGCTTAGGGTGCCAATGATAAAAAAACCGGTTACCGCAGCGGCCGAGACCATGAGCACGATGACGAGCTTGTAGCGAAATTCTGCGTATTCCTCCCGCTCCGGGAAACGTACCTTGCCGAAGAGCAGCCACATCAGACTCTTGTAGATGCGGCGCGACGTTAGGCCAAGTGCTGCAGTCATAGAGACTCCTTAAAGCGCGGATTCATGTAGTCTTATGATATTGATATTTCATAAGCTTTCTCCCAGAATGAATCTCCAATGGAAAAAGATACTGCTCTGCGTCTAACAGACTTGGATTTGCGCATTGGCCAGACGGTGCAGATCATCACCCGTCGGCCGCAGCCGACTAAGTATTACACGCGGCTGATCGGCTACGCCGTGCCTGATTTTTTGATGCTGCGCGTTCCAGTACAAAGCGGTTGGACGGTGACACTGGATGAGGGACAGTCTCTAGATGTGCGTGTGTTCTGCGGAGTTTCTTTATACGAATTTGAGTGCCGGCTGCAGACTTTGTTGCTAAACCCCCGCAATTTCATGCTGCTGAGCTGTCCTTCGAGCATTCGTGAAACCCGGCTGCGCTCTCACGAGCGGGTGCAATGCGCTTTGTCGGTTCGAATTGTTCAGGCTCAGGAATTGCCAGCCGGAGCGATCCTGGAGGGTTACAAGTTTCAAGATCTCGCGGGCAGTGGTGCCGCACTGGTCGGACCTCATTTGCTCGGTGAGGTCGGGCAGTCATTGCAGGTTGAGCTAGCTTTTGACCTGGCTGCTACTGGAACTCACGAATTGCTGACGATAGGGGCTGATGTGCAAAGCATTAAACCCTTGCGCGATGCCGCTGGGCACACTACGGGCCATCTACACGGTATCCGCTTCCATGAAATCGATCCACGTATATTGCTATTGGTCAGCGAACTACAAAAACCGAACGCTCATGGCGTTGTGCGTTCGTGAATCCTTGCGCCTTTCATACAGGCCAAACGATAGAGTTGGGCAGGTCATTTAAGCTACAAGGTGCGCACAGCAAATAACCTTGCGCCATGCGGCAACCGAGTTGCATAAGCTGCTGCAGCTGGGTCGGGGTCTCGAGACCTTCAACCACCAGCGTGCGCGAAAAGCTATCCGCGAGTTGAGCCATGGCGCGGACAATTGCTTGCACCATGGGATTGTCCAGTGCCAGGACAAAGCTGCGGTCGAGCTTGATTTTGTCAAAGGGAATAGTGTGCAGCCGAGCAAGGCTGGATTGCCCTGTGCCGAAGTCATCTATGGCCACTGTGATCTGCGTTTCACGCAACGCTTTTAGATTTTCACGAACGGTCGGCAGATCGTGGTGGAAGACTGATTCTGTTACTTCGAACTCGAGGTGTTTGGTCAGTGCTGGATCGACATCTCGGATGACTGCAATTGTCCGTGCGGCAAAATCTCTCAAGGCCAGTTCCACTCCAGATACGTTCACCGCGACTCGCGCTTGGGGACAGCGAAGAAGGATTGCAGGAAGATCCGTAAGTACTTGGTCGAGCATGTATTGCCCAAGTGGTATGACCAAACCGCGAGCTTCAGCTACTGCGATGAATTCATCCGGGGACACAATGCCCAATTCATCGTCATGCCAGCGGCAAAGCGCCTCGAAGGATACTATTCTCCGAGACTCCAATTCAAACTCTGGCTGATAGGCCACTTGCAGGCCCTTTTGGTTCAAGGCGTCAGCAAGACGTGACGCAATCCGTGCTTGTCGGAGTTGGGCACGCGTAGGGTCGTGTTCTGCTGCGATTATCATAAATTCACCCGTAAGCATACCAAGCCTAAAAACCTGTTTATCCAACTATAAGTACAACCCGGATTTGTAGCCCTCAGGTCCATCGTGGATGCCCTCTCTGGAAATGTAACTAGCTCGTAACGTTCCATTGAATGCAACGAAGTAATGTCTGGACGTCTTTCTGAGATGATAGCTGCTAGTAAATTTGCTACTACCTAAATGCGCAAACTGAGCCTTAAACACTCGTGGTGAGAGACCTACAATTTCATTGACACGGGCCTTTTGCAAAACTTCAATTCCGTGAAGTTCGATGAAGCGTTATCCGCTTAGGGTGGTATCCACGTAGCTGGCAGAAGTCCAAGCTCCAACAACTAAGCAGGTATATAAATTCTGCTGCTGGCACCCTTACCCTGAAGACATTCGCATTGAAGAACTAAATGACTCGACCGTTCTTTATTGATTAGGCGAAATAAACCAACTTGCCAAAAAATAACCAAATAGGTTATAATTCTTTTATGGAAAAAGGAACCCCACACAGCAAGCTATCAGTCGCCAAGTCGCTGGTCAAAGCTGGCAAAGTGCGCACGACGCATACGGCGCGAGCAGGTGCTAACGAATTGGGGTTAGGGCTTTCCGAGATGCTCGATGTGGTACTGACACTTACACCTGCGGATTTTTACAAAAGCATGACAACCCATGTTGATCACACGATATGGCAGGACGTGTACCGTCCCCGCACGCAAGTGGGAGAGGTGTATTTGAAGTTGACGGTCATCGAGGATGTGTTGATTGTGTCTTTTAAGGAGCTATGAACATGAAATGTCCTGTTTGCGGCGCGGCAGAATTGATTCATGACACGCGCGACCAGTCCTATACCTACAAGGGCGAGACCACCATCATTCCAGCGGTGACAGGTGACTTTTGCCCTGACTGTGCAGAGTCCATTCTGGATGCGGCAGAGTCGGACCGAGTGATGCGCGAGATGCGTGCTTTTTCTAAACAGGTTAACGCAGCGATTGTCGATCCGATTTTTATCACCATGGTTCGAAAGAAGCTCGACCTTGATCAGCGCGAGGCGGCTGAAATCTTCGGTGGTGGCATCAATGCCTTCTCGAGGTACGAAAACGGCAAGACCAAACCTCCACTTGCTTTGGTCAAGTTATTCAAACTTTTAGATCGTCACCCTGACTTGCTCAACGAAGTCAGAGCCGCTTGATGGCACAACTTTGCGAAACGAGTGAAGTCACCACAAGATGAGCGGTTTGTGGATGCGGGTTCAATTCCCCGCATCGGATTTGAAGTGGAATTTGCATGATGTCTAAATGCAGAGTCTCGCCCTTTATTCGGGCAGAAATCTCTACCTCCCATGCACGCTCTAGTACTCTCTAGCATGATAGAACGCTAATAGAAAGTTCCTGAGTAGGGAACCGTCCTCCACCATTTGCAATTTGTGAGAAGCACTCTCTCACTTTCTGACAACCCCGCTGAGGCCCAGTCTCCGCGGGGTTTTCTCTTTTTTCTTGTGGACACGGACCACTCGAAGAGACCCTAAAAAAAACCGTTTTGCCCACTTCGGGCTCTCCATTCTCCAACCTTTGTGG
>JACCEC010151398.1_pt1 | contig 12777 bp, 3 predicted proteins | sample 7450121 | NCBI WGS metagenome assembly JACCEC01 (sample SAMN15323455, study PRJNA562643) | freshwater metagenome | isolation source: river surface water | place: USA:Blue River Watershed | collected 2017-08-18 | reverse complement strand
TTATACTGACTACTCGACCGCGTTCATCCTTTAACTGGTCTTGTAGGGTCCAATAGTCCGGGCACTGATTAGGTGTGAATTCTCCTGATTCTTTGGCCTTTACTGCACGTTGAAAGTCGCGGAACTGTGTATAGAAGTAGATACCGATACCTACCAAGGCTAGGAATCCGATGACAACGATGAATGTGTTAGTGGATATGTAAGAGGTTACTTGTCTTGCGGTTGGGGTTGCGGATGCGTTATTGGTTCCTCGGCTAGACCCTTTTAGTGTCCTGATACTGTTAGACGCTATACTACGTAGGTTATTCGATCCTGAACGCATGTTGCTACTCATTCCTTACTATGTTGATTTTATGTTAGTCTATTATATTATAACGCTGTATTTACTATCCGGCAATATTTATTCCTAGTGGGATGGCTAGAAGGTCATGGATTGAATACTAGAGGCTCTAGCCAAGTTCAGCCCACTGTGAACTAAAAAGAACTGTGTATGTGCGCGTTTAAAGCATATTATAATATAAACACACCGTTCTTATATACTAATTATATATGCTAAATACAAAATGACATTAATTAACATCCTAAATACATATACTAATTCAGATACAAATTATAATAATGCGGGAACTATATTATCTAATATTCACAAAACATATTCATCACATGAACTACGACTGGTCCTATCTATTCCTAAATATAAAACGATATATGATACAATTAGAGATGATACTTTTGATAATGAATGTATTTTAACTATGCCAAGAAACACTAATAAATTTAAATTGGGATTAAGTAAAATATACGATGCTTGTCCAGTAACTGGTTCTAATACTAAATTATGTGAATTTGCACATATAGTTCCATACTCAATGTGTGAATCTTACGAACAGGACGATCCAAACAACGGAATTAGAATTGATATGCGGATTCATAGACTATGGGACGCAAGTGATAATTGGCTAGAACTACATCCTTTAAATGAACTAGCGGGTACTGCTGTATTCAAAATACCTACAAAACATAATAACAATCCTATAGTATATAAAACAGTATCTGATTTTATTGACAAACCTTTATATAATATAAGTTATGAAACATTTGGATATATAAAGCGTAGATTGATGATAGATAATATTTGACTTGATTTTATTATTTGTTTTTGAAAATTGTAAAGCTTAAAACTAAATTTATTCATATATATAATATTAACCTATAAACACATATAAATAACTTCAAAAAAAAACATGGACCTTGCGATTAATGTAATAAACGAAGTATTAAAAAATAACCCTAACTACACTACACACGAACAAATTTTGAACCATATATTAAATCGTTTAGGTCATGATGACGAATTAACGGAACTCTTAAATAAAGGTATAGAGTTACGATTATCACAAATAGAACTAGAACGCAAAGACATACTGACTACTGCCCATACTGAACCAAATATTTATAGCTCAGATGGTTCCTTGAATGATACAGGAGTAATTAATGACATTAGAGCTTTAGAGGCTAGACCTTACCAGCTTGAATATATTAATCAATGTAGTAAACTATTCCAGGAAGGCCATGATAGATGTTTAATGAAATCACCTACTGGTTCTGGTAAAAATTTAATGATAATGTCTATTATCCAAAAAATAATTAGTGATGAGCCTGTAAAACCTTTGATAGTAATATGTCTTAGTCCACGGATTGATATCACTAAGCAAATTACCAATCCAGAATATCTAGCCATACTACAGCCATATCAGTTTACGCCAGTAATTGTTCATAGTGATATATCTTATGTGAAATCTAATAAGGAGTTCTTAGATGCCAGAAATGAAAACAAACACATAATAATTAGCGGAACGTATCAATCTATTAACAGGATTATGGATATTATTAATCAAGTAAGTAACACTAACATTGATTTCCTAATTATGGATGAAGCACATTATTTGGCAGGTCAAAAACCAGGAGATGAAACTGCTAAAGACTCTGTACTTAACAGCATTGTATTTTGCGACACTCGCGTTAAACGTAGACTGTTTGTAACTGCAACACCATTTGAACATCAAGAAATTGACTGTGAACATTACGGACCCTTAGTAAATATAGTATCGGTAGGTCAACTTATCCGTCTAGGGTATCTAGCCAAGCTTGAATCGTCTATTTGTAGGATAGCTGAGAATAAAGCAGGCAGTGCATCTGGTGGTGAATTTACGGACAAGGCTAAAGGTCTATATGATTTTATGACATTAAACAAGCGACGTAAATGTATAGTATTTGTAAATTCCAAGCAAAATGGATATGAATTACAAGAACTTATTACAACACGTGGCTACTCTGAATTTAAAGTAGTAACATATTTTGGAGAAGATTCATCCCAAGTATTAGAAGATTTTAAAACATGTACCGAACCTACAGTAATAATAACCTGTAAACGGATAAATATGGGAGTGGATGTTCCAGATGTGGATAGTATAGTATTTGCTGACCCACGTATGTCAATGTGGGATATATCGCAATGTATAGGCCGTGGTTTACGATTAGTAGATAATAAAGTTTGTCATTGTCTATTGTATGATAATGAAGAACATAACCATATGATAATGAATTATTTAAATTATGTAGTGAATGAATGCGAATATGAAATAGTTAAGCAGGATGTTAAACAAAAACCAACTAATAAACAATCACAGTGTAGAAACAGTAAGAATATATCATCTTACAATGGTATAATAGATGTTCGAATAGATTTACTAAGCAAATTTCATTCTAATTTGAATAATTCCGATAATATAGAAGATGAACTAGAAGGTAAAATACTGGAAGATGATTCACAAGTGGATAACCAAAATAAATATCGATGTAAATATTGTGAAAAAAGTTATAAAAAATTTTCATCATTAAAGGAACATATGTATAAAACTCATATTTCAGTTAATAAGAATAGTTCAGTTAGTCAGTCTCCAGAACAATTGTTGGATACTGATAACACTAATAATAAAGCTAAAATTGGTAGACCAAAGGTATACAAATGTGTAACATGTAACAAAACATATAGTAATAAATATTCATTGGAAAGACACGTTAATGGCAACATATGTAAGAAACATATCAGTACAACAGTTGATAACTCAGTATTACAGAGTTTAACAGATGTATTACTAAAATTGGCTGATAGTAAACAAGTAAATTATACAAATTCAGGTATTGTCTTAAATGGATGTAGCAATGTAATGATGGCAGAACATATTGGTAATACAGAAAACAATAATCTATATATCAGAGAAATTCATATCAATTCAATTGGTAATGAAAGTGTACACCATCTTTCCGATAATGATATTCTAAGAATTCTAGGCCATGGTGATAATGCGGTACCGATGCTAGCCAAGGCTATTATGGAACGGCCCGAGAACTGTAATATAGTTGAAACCGATAAACGGAATAGTAAGGCTACTATAGTTAACAGAGATGGTGATGTGGAAATTATGGACCTAAGCAAAGCGCTTACAATATATGTTAATACAATAGTTACCCATATAAATAACTATTATGATAAATTCAATGACTATTTGCAAGAAAAGAACTGTGTAATTCAACAAATAGTTAATGCACATAGGATAGAAAGTGATGAAGACGAATCTGCACAGGCACCTAAAGACAAAACTACATATTCATATTTTAAAAAATATATGAGCCAAATTAAAAACATTATCGATGTTAATAAGAAGCCAATAATAGGAAGAATTAACAAATATAGGGATTACAAATATAAAGAAAAGGTCAATAAGCAGCAAAGCCTGCAAGCATTAACTAACTAAATCTTCAACCCGGAACATTTCAGAAATTGAATTTTAGAATTTTGCCATTCGCCACATTAATTAAATTAATAATTATTCACCAGTTTGTCGATAAAATCCCTATAAGCGGGGTCATTCGGGTCATTGAGTACATAGGACCCATACGAGTCACCGGGCCGCTTGGGCATCATCACTATATAAGGAGCAAAGACGTTACTAATACCGTTAGTGTCCTTCTGGTTAATCACTGGGCCTCTAGCTCCAGATTGATATGGTACGCCTCCGGTCAATGTTGATTCAACATTGGGTTTAATACCTAAATAGTCGCCCTTCAAATAATCGAGTAGTGTATAGGCATCGTGTATACCTGCGAATCCTAGTGTAGTTCCAGGCTGGCCTTCTGCATCACTATCCGCACGTTGGGTAACAAAGCAGTTGGGACACTTGAGTTCCTTGCATAACTGCGAGCATTCCTGTTTGAGATTGCAGTATACCTGGCAGAGAGACGCGCGCTCAACCGGTCCCATGGTCTTGATAAGCTTAATGAGGTCATCGGACAGGTCACCTTCCCGGCCATCATATAGCACACCTAATTTGCTACGGAGCAGGTTATATAGTTCCTGGTATGTAGTATCTAGGGCCAGGTCAGCTGAAGACCCCGTTGTGCTAGTGGATGATGTGCCTGTTTGGCTAGACCCACTACTACTAGTCGTAGTGCCAGCCGCCGCCGATGTAGTAGTTGTGACTGTGCCAGCTGCGGCAGATGTAGTCGTAGTACCGGCGGCAGGTTTTGTAGTTGTAGTAGTTGTTGTGCCCTTTGGACCGCATACTATACTTGTCATAAGGGGAGGTGATAGTTCGAATTCAGGGATATTAGGTATAGTGCATGCCCGCATAATCATTAGGTTATTAATATTCCTGCATACAAGGCGCACAAGGTCGGCACAACGTGAATCAGTAGTGCTTACTGCTTTGCATTTGTCATTAAGCTTTGTAAGTTCATCAAATATCTTAGGGTTGGGTATAGGGGCACCAGGACGATTGCTGTCATTGACACTTCTAAGTCTGATACCACCATTGACTTCTGCAATTTCGGCGTCTATGATATTGTTCCAGTTTGTTTCTGTCTGCCCAGGGAATGGTTGGTAGTATTCATCAAATATCTTATTCTGGATACTTACGCCAAGACTTAGGCCATCTTTGAATTTACTTGTGTCAGCCAATACACGTTTGATATCGTCAGCATCTAACAGGTATTGCGGGTCCGTACTGCTCATTTCCTTACGGAGTCGTGCGCGTTCCCTGTATAAGGCGACTACGAAGTTACAAGCTGCCATAGTTATTTTAGCTTGGTTAGAGGTTTCTAAGATAGCGGGGTCGATGTTGCATTTAACGGCATCTGCACCACTTACTCCCTGGAATAAGAATATATGTTGGGCAAATGATGGAAGCCATTGCTTAACCATACTGCGATTTATATCTACACCACGGAATCCCACAGCTTCTGGGCTCGCCAGAAACTGCATAATTGGGTTCGAGGCTTTCATTTTCATATCTGTTAATTCTTTAAGCCCTTGGTATCTAGTAAGGTATCCATCTATATACAACACTGTATTATTCAAATAGGTCTGGTCATGGTCTGCACTTTTAGCATACGTAGCATTATTAATCTCATCCCGAATCTTAACTAACGCTGGTGTTAGAGTTGATTGCAGGAAGGATAAGAATGTACGAGCGAAACCTTCCTTAGTGTTAGGGTCTTTAGCGTTATAAATAGCAATTTCAAGTTTGGCATCATAATTGAAATCCATATATTGTTTGAATATTTGCCAATCGCCTACTAACTTGGATAAGAATTGTCCATATGTTGTATAATATGTGTCCTTGGTGCCATTAGTGGTTAATTTTTTAGTTTGTGAATCCGTATAAGTATCAAATGCCGCCATCATGTCAATGCACTTGTTATCCAGGTCAAATAGGGTTTTTGGTTGTTTTTTAAGCCATTCGCGTAAAACATTTTCCAGGTTGTCAGTACATGTCTTATCGACAGTTGATTTCCGGGTTTCCTGGAATTTCTCTTCTACAGCATCCCATTTATGGAACCAAACAAAGTATATGATAAGGGCGAGTACAACAATACTACCGAATAGAATCCATTTGTTCCCGCTTGATAAAGGTCCGTTTTTCATGTTTAATCACGTATTTATTATTTACTAATCCGGATGTTATTTATTATTATCGAATATAAAATTATCATCAGGGCTGACTTGTCCATGGCTAGAGGCTCTAGCCAATGTCTGCCTGCGACTAAGACCAAATAAATTTTTGTCACTTCCTAATAAAGTAACTTAGTAATAAAGACACGTCACAAGTCAAATACCTATAGTAAATAATCATATGCATCCTGGAGCCATATTACAAAATGTGACAAATGGCAGCACATTAGGAACGGTAATATTCAAATTTCCAAATAAAATAATCCTATTCCGCACAGTTAATGGCATGGAGCCGAGTTTTACAAAATTACTACTTCAAGATTTAGACCCGGCTATCCAAGTCACCGGTAACATCAATGAAATCCACCATGAGCCTATTAAAACCGCCCTATTACGCTATTACCGCCGGGCTAATTTGCCACCTGCGGAAAAAGCAATGCTCGACCATATCATGGAGTATGCATTTCCTAATGGTGTCCCCTTAGTCGACACGCATGATGGCCCGGGTGAACATGCACAAGTCGCACAAGCCCTCCATGACCGTATTAAGCCCGGCTCTAGCCTATATATCAATTCGGTCCCTGGTAGCTGTTTCCATCATCTGGATAACCAACGTGTATATGTCATGGCTCAGGATCCACAAGGTATCTGGGTTAGCAATCATACCAGCGGTACTGAACCTGTTATGACATTCTTGCCATACAAAGACCGTGAAGTACCCACTTTCTGGTCCATTACCCGTATATTACCCATTGAGAAAAAAGTCCCTGGTGATATAAGCCACGAAAAGGCAACCATTGAAGGCTACATGAAGAAGTTTGAGGAAGCTAAACGGCTAGGTAACCTATTTAGCCAAATTCAGCATGGAGATGACCGCCTGCGCATTGACCCTGCCAATAACAACCAGGTTATTATTCCGGTCCGTCTTAAGTCCAAAGTCTATGATTACCGGTCCGGTAACCTTCGCGATGTAGATACTATCGAAGCACAGGCTGACCCCTCTAGCCAAGCAGGATCACATACCGGTAGCGGTGACAATACCATAGACCTAAACGAACCTCATGTAAAAGCCAAAAAACAGAAAGCCGCTGCTGATAGTCACGCCGGCGGAAACAATGCTGATTACGCTCCTAAGATAGATAACCTTGAAACCGAACTGGATGATACAGTTCTAAAACTTTGGGATATCAATTATGAAAGAACCGGAAATACAATGGATGCGATAGACCGTGCTATGACTGGTGGTAGTGCTCGCTCGGCTAGACTAACTGGAGATGAGTTTGCTAACATATATGATACTAACAATAGCCAGTCTAGTTCTACTAATAGCTTACCTGCCACCAAAGCATCTAGCGAGTACCCTATCGATGAAGATTTGGCTAGACTCATGGCGGAGGATGGAATAGCGACCGGTTCTTCTAGGTCAGATGGTCAATATCCAGATGAAAACGGTGAATTCTCCGACGGTGGCTCCAGTGCCAACAGCGATTCATTTAGCGAACGTAACCTGGAATTCATTGATGAAGATGTCCCCGTTACCGTCCTGGAAACAGTGCAAAAAATTAGGCAAATGCCAGTCCCGGAACTGGAAAAGGTGTTTAAGGATACTATATTGAAAGGCCACCTACTAAAGCAGAAGTTCGAAAAACTCCCTGCCTATCTCCGTGATAACACATTCTTTGGCGACCGTATCCATAAGGAGGTCAATATCATCAGCCTCATAAAGAACAAGGCAACATTGGAAAACCATAGCGTCCGCCTGGTACCCGATACATTCCAACCCCTTGTGGAGCAGTATATGAAGCGGGATTTCACTGCCGGGTTCCTTATACCGCTGGTTATCAGCACCAAGAAAATATACCTTACCAAACGTGATATGGCAGCCGAAGATGATTATCATAAGGAGTCTAGCCATGTAGTGAGCGACTTCTACAAGCACATGCACGAACTAGAAAAGGAAGCAGCTACTGGTGGCCGAAAGCGTACTATCAACCTAGAAGATGAGCTCGGCCGTACACTCAATGAACAGATGCCGCATATCGCGCACCAAAGCAACCTAGGGTTCCTTGTCCGTCTGGGTGAAAAGATTAACCCAGAAGACCATCTAGCCACGGACGGAACCATCAAGCTCAAGACCGACCGTGCTGCCGACCGTATACAACACCTTAACCAGCAGACCACTGTTATCCGTTATGGAAATGGTCGCTCATTCAATATCCAGAACTATTCTGTAACTCCCCGTGACTTCGATAGCCATGTGGTTCTCGGTCCATTAGCCGACTATCCACCCAATGACAAAACCACATATACTATCGAGGAAATTGAGGCAATGGAAGATGAAATCGACCGCAATATTAGTGCAGTAAGTAGCCGTTATAAGATGTATTACTTGGGTGATAATATGAGCCTTATTGGGTTTGTCCGTCCTCCGATAAGTGAATATTTCTTTTCGGATGCAGTTGCGGAGTCTATGGACTCTCTAGCCACACGGCTAGACGCTGGGTCGATAGACGGGAATGTAGTTATCAAATACTTGGATGATATGCCGGATGAGACTCCGCTTGACGAAAATGGGCAACCCACGAGCGTCGGTCCTGCAATGGATGACACAACTAAATTCATTGTATACCTTATCCCTGGAATTGAATCAGCTGATGGAAAGACCAAACGCCATCAGGAACCCGCACTCAATCAGAATGCGCTACGCACATATCTCCAACGTGCGATTCCCAAGATGCAGGATATAGTTAACCTATTCAAACAGGAATATGACATTGCCAATGCTAATGACATGCGCCGATTGATTGACGTACTTTACAAATTTGACTATATCGTCCCCGGTAACAAAGACCGGCCCACCGAACCAGGGGACACGCGTCAAAAAACGCAAGTCTCGTATGAAAACTGGCAGCATCTCCGGTCGGCGGAAGATGCCATTATCCGGTCCATGGTTGACTACAGCGAGCGCTTGGACAAGATGACCAAACTCCGCCGGATTCGTAAGCGGAAACTAGGTGAAAAATCGGCACTTACCAACGCGGCCAGTGGTCAACCCCAGAGTGGCAAATCCGGTGCCAAACTGGTTATTAATGATAGTCTAATTGAAATGGCCGATAAAGTCTATGGTGAAACTTTTCATTCTATTGCTGGCACCGGGCCAACATCAGAAAGTGACGAATACCGTATTGATTACTATTCCCATCAGGTTGATAAATCCCGGTATATAGAACTCCTTCTGCGAAAGTCCAGCCTGGAACACTTGCAACAGACTCTGAATCCGGAAATGCTGGAAAACACGTTATTTGTGCTGAAAGAGAAGTTCGAGGGTCTAGCCAAGAGCCGCCCCGACCTGGAAGCCCAGATTCCTAAGGAAATCGCTGATAAAGTAAAGGTATGTGGTTCCCGTGCCAAGGACCGCAAGCCCAAGATAGTGAAATATCCTTCAGTGGAACGGTTGAAAGAGGATAACGGTAAGGTTGCAATGACTCCCGGTGGTGATGTTATTTTGGAAGGTGACTTTGCGTTTGCAACAGAGGGTGATGCGCGGTTGTTATTCAAACGTGAGGCTCTAGCCGAGGGTGATTACTGGATTGGCCAGCCTATTAGTGTGTTGGAAAGCTTGTTATTCAAGAAACGCGATTCATGTGAAAACCCGGAGAGCGCTAACGAAGCCGCACTTGCCGACCTGGCCGCCAAACGTGCTGCAATGAAGTTACCTGGTGAAACTGCGGATATGGCTGCAGACGGCGCGGAAGACGAAATCAGCCCGGCCGAGCTTGCCAAGTGTATATTCGATGTTAATACGATTACTTGCCTACCACCGGAAGTTGCCAGCCTGGATACCGAATTACGTGAAATAGAAGCCCGTATCCGCGATGTAAAAGGCCAATTGGAATTCAGCAAAACTATCGGACCTATGCTGGCCGATTGCGAACGGGCAATTGCAGCGGTGGAGAAGGAAATCCGCAATTATAATAGCGGTATTGACGCGCTCAACAAGTATAGCGAGGCCATGGTACAGCAACGCGAACGTGAATTGGAAGCCATGATAAAACGGAAGAAGGATTGCACCCACTATAACGTCATGGATTATCTGGATTCGCTACATAACCTCACTAATATCGAGCGTTATATGTTGGTGAAACAGGTAATTGACCGGTTCGAGAACCAGGAACACACGATGTCGCTTGACCTGCTGGAAATCAAGCCCGATCGTGCCGATAATCATATTGAGTGCCATATCTGTAACCAGTACCTCATGTGTAAGCATTACAAATTCGCGCTCGAACTCATGTCAAATAGCTCGACCGGTGAATTAGATGACGAGACCCTTCGCGAAGTATATGGAGAGGAAATCAGCGGTAGTTATTATTGCCGTATCTGTGGTGTCTTCCTGAGTAATACCCCGGTACAGGATATTGAGGAGTTCGAAAAAGACGCCGCTAAGGAAGGTATGCATGTCCAAACCCGCAGTGTGTTACATGAGCTGAACGTTGTTGAACGCCAGCGTGAGGCTGTGGATGCCGTTATCGCATCTGCCCTCCAGGACCCCAATGATGATGACCTCCGCTTTAAGCTCCGAATTTACCGCCTGTGCAAGGATTTATGTGGCCTGGAAATGCTGAGTGTGGAGGATGAGCTCGAAATGGTCAACTTCATAAAGAGCTATGAATTCGTTAGCCGCAAGTCGTTCTTCAATTTATTCTTCTTGAAATTCTTGAAGGCCAAGGGTGGTGTTGCAGCGGGGATTAACAAGGCCATGGTGGATAAGCTTGCAGATGAGCAATACTGGAAATATGTTACTTGCGACATTGCCGCCAGGTTCTTGGTGACTATCCAGACTAGTATACAAACATATGCGGTGTTTAATAAGCTATGTTCCAATAACTATGTGGGATGGCCATTGATTGGCGGTGTGAATCCGGAAGATGCCAAAGATGATATGGGTGGTGTTGACCTGATGATTTGTATAATGAAACAGATGAGTATAGTACCGGAGTTTAAGTATCTAGCCGGGGGTGATACTGGATTTGAGGGCGTCCGCACCTTATTTGTCAAACGCATTGAAGAACTCATCCGCAATAACGAACTGGTACGCACACGGCTAGACCGGGCACTTGAAACCAAATACACACAGATTACACTTATGGAGGAATTCGCCCTGCACCCAACTAACTTTTGGGATGGTTATAAGCCCAGTTTATCAGCTGGCACAACAATAAAATGGACACCCAAACACGAGATTGACCAATCGGCGGTTGCGGAATGGACTGCAAAAACCCTTCCCAACATGATTCATATTGCCAAAGACAATATTGTGTACCAGACGCAGGTACTCCGTGCCCGTCTTACCGAAATTATGGAGGCCGAGCCGCCCGCTAATCGTCCTGTACTTGCAATCAGCACTGCCAACTCGTGCATTCCGCTTGACTATGAACGTTTAACCGGGATACCTATCCCTGCACAGGATGGTGAAACAGAGAGTGCACATGGTCGGCGTAAGGCTCTAGCCAAGTATATCAATCCGGAAGTCAATTATTATACGCAGCTGGAGCAGATGAATGAAGGAATCCGAAATATACTCCGCAAGATTGGCGAATATCAGCAGCTGGTCGAGTCTCTAGAAGCAGTAAATGTAGTCCCGACTGTTAAATTCATTTACCCTATGGAACCATTTTCAGCCAAACGGGAGCCATTTAATATCCAATTGACCAGCGATGAACTCCGGGCATATTTTCTCAAATATATTGATAGCGGTCCCAGCAAGGGTGACACACACTTATATGACCCATATGGCCGCTGCTTGGTTAGTAATGTGTTGAAATCGGATGTGGAAAGCATCACATATGGCCAGGCGGATTTCGAGAAGCTATTCCGTGCAGTAAGTAGGCGAAATATAGTTCATGATATGGATGCCGTGAAGTCCATGGACCCGACCGTCGCCGTACAGGATAATCCGTTACTTGTAGCACTTGTAAATGCCATATGTGAATTGCGTGATGTACAGGCAGTCGGTCCAGACTTGACTGAAACTAAGAGTGTGCTTTCCCAGCTGGGCGTACATGCAGGGACACAGCAGACTAAGTTACTGGATTTGGCTGCGAATAACCTGGCATTCAACCGAAATATCGAAAAGGTAACTAGTGATTATAAAGCGCTGAGGTTGCTCATAGAGACAGTTAAACGGCTAGAACAGGCAATGAATAAGGCAGCCGGGGGTAGCCGGGGTAGCAAACGAGTAAGTCGGCTTTCGGACTATGTTGCAAAATGTACCCGTATTGCACATGGCCGGTTGAGTGAGGTATTGGTTGCCAGTCTGGGTGTCGGATTCACTGAGTTCTATGCCGGTCCCCGGGCTAAGGACGGTGCCAAATTTGATGCCAAGCGCGAGTACTTTGCCCTGTTATCTATGATTGACAATGAGAAACAGATGGAAATCGCAGATGTGGTGGAAGATATCGGCGGTAACCGGAAGGAAGAAGCAGGGCTAGAGACCACATTGATTAATCTGGCACAGCTAAAGGACATAGCCGAAGACTATAAGACGTTTTTAGTAGCACAGGAGAAGATCATCCCGCATATCGATTATGTTAATCTGGAACACGAAGTTGAAACCCAGCACCATATCACTCGTGGCAACCTTATCCGCAAGATGATTCTCGATACACGCGTTATCGTTAATAGTGTGAAGAACGGTACTTGGTCTGGCTTGAAGTCCGTTGATGATATGTATTATAACGTCCGGCAATTTTTTAAATATAAGG
>JACCEC011561604.1_pt1 | contig 12782 bp, 9 predicted proteins | sample 7450121 | NCBI WGS metagenome assembly JACCEC01 (sample SAMN15323455, study PRJNA562643) | freshwater metagenome | isolation source: river surface water | place: USA:Blue River Watershed | collected 2017-08-18 | reverse complement strand
GCGGTGCTCTCCGGCGCTTGCGGTTTCATCGGGATGAACATCTCGGTGCGCGCGAATGTCCGTACGGCGCAGGCAGCGACCGAAGGTATCGGGCCCGCACTTGATGTCGCGTTTCGCGGTGGTGCCATTACCGGCATGCTGGTAGTGGGTCTGGGCTTGCTCGGTGTGTCGCTGTTCTATTACTTCATCGGTGGTCTCGAGCATCCGGATTCAGCAACGCTCAAGCCTTTGCTGGGTCTTGCGTTCGGCTCATCACTGATCTCGATCTTCGCGCGTCTTGGTGGTGGGATATTCACCAAGGGCGCTGACGTCGGTGCGGATCTGGTGGGTAAGGTCGAAGCTGGTATTCCTGAAGACGATCCGCGTAACCCTGCTGTGATTGCCGATAACGTTGGTGACAACGTTGGTGACTGCGCTGGTATGGCGGCAGACTTGTTCGAGACCTATGCAGTAACGCTGATCGCCACCATGGCGCTGGGTGCACTGATGGTAACGTCGGCTCAGGGCGCTGCGGTGATTTATCCGCTGATTCTTGGTGGTGTGTCGATCATTGCATCGATCATTGGCGTGATGTTTGTCAAAGCCAAGCCCGGCATGAAGAACGTTATGCCGGCGCTTTATCGCGGGCTGATCGTCTCCGGCATCTTGTCACTGATCGCGTTTTATTTCGTGACAACCATGCTCTTCCCCGATGCCGTCACGATGTCTGACGGGCGCATGGTTACGCCGATGGGACTGTTCGGTTCCTGCGTGGTCGGTCTTGTGCTGACAGCTGCGATGGTGTGGATTACCGAGTACTACACGGGTACCGACTTCGCGCCAGTGAAACATATCGCTGAAGCTTCAACTACAGGTCATGCCACCAACATCATTGCCGGTATCGGTATTTCGATGAAATCCACTGCATGGCCAGTTTTGTGTGTGTGCGTCGGCATTCTGGCGTCCTATGCGCTGGCTGGTCTGTTCGGTATTGCCGTGGCAGCGACTGCGATGCTGTCAATGGCGGGGATCATCGTTGCGCTGGATGCTTATGGTCCGATCACCGATAATGCGGGTGGTATTGCTGAGATGGCTGAACTGCCTGACAGTGTGCGCGACATCACCGACCCACTCGATGCTGTGGGTAACACGACCAAGGCGGTGACCAAGGGTTATGCGATTGGTTCGGCAGGTCTGGCTGCGCTGGTACTGTTTGCGGATTACACCCATGCCTTGCATGAGCGCGGTATCGAAATCAATTTCGATTTGTCCGATCCTATGGTTATCGTGGGTCTCTTCATCGGTGGATTGATTCCTTATCTGTTCGGTGCGATGGCCATGGAAGCAGTGGGACGTGCTGCTGGTTCGGTGGTGGAAGAGGTGCGTCGTCAGTTCCGCGAGATTCCCGGCATCATGCAGGGAACGGGCAAGCCTGAATACGGTCGCGCAGTCGACATGCTCACGGCTTCTGCAATCAAGGAAATGATGATTCCTTCGCTCTTGCCGGTGGTAGTGCCGATTGTGGTCGGTCTGGTACTCGGACCCAAGGCACTTGGCGGTCTGCTCATGGGTACGATCGTCACGGGTCTGTTCGTCGCGATTTCCATGTGTACCGGTGGCGGTGCCTGGGACAATGCGAAGAAATACATCGAAGATGGTCATCACGGCGGCAAGGGCAGTGAAGCGCACAAGGCAGCTGTAACTGGCGACACTGTCGGTGATCCCTACAAGGACACGGCAGGTCCTGCGGTCAATCCGCTGATCAAGATCATCAATATTGTTGCGTTGCTGATCGTGCCACTGCTGGCGGCTAAAGGTCTTATCGGCTAAGCCTGTTTTTGTAGTGAGAAAAAGGCAGCTTCGGCTGCCTTTTTCTATGGGCAGGTATCATTACGCCTATCCGCATTCATTTTTCACATCCCCTTTTGGAGAAATCATGGAAATTAAAAATAACGTTTTCATCATCACCGGCGGTGCGTCGGGATTGGGCGCATCAACAGCGCGCATGATTGTCGAGAACGGCGGCAAGGTCGTGCTCGCGGATGTGCAGGTGGAAGCCGGTGAGGCATTGGCCGCAGAGCTCAAAGGAAAATTCGTCAAGTGTGACGTCACCTCGGAAGCCGACGGCCTGGCCGTCGTAGCCGCGGCCGAGGCGATGGGGCAGCTGGTCGGTCTGATTAACTGCGCGGGCGTGGCACCCGCGGTCAAGACCGTAGGCAAGGACGGTGCCCATCCGCTGGAAGTATTTCAGCGCGTGGTGAATATCAACCTGGTGGGTACTTTCAACATGTCGCGTCTCGCGGCACTGGCGATGAGCAATCATGAACCCAATGCGGCAGGCGAGCGGGGAGTGATCATCAACACAGCTTCGGTGGCGGCCTATGACGGCCAGATCGGGCAGGCGGCTTATGGTTCTTCCAAGGCCGGGGTCGTTGGACTGACTTTGCCGATGGCACGCGATTTGTCGCGTAATGGCGTGCGGGTGATGACGATCGCGCCGGGTATTTTCGAGACGCCCATGCTGCTGGGTATGCCGCAGGAAGTTCAGGATGCGCTGGGTCGCATGGTGCCTTTTCCCCCGCGTCTGGGAAAACCAGCGGAGTATGCCCATCTGGCGAAAACCATCATTGAAAACACGATGCTCAACGGTGAAACCATACGCCTGGACGGCGCTATTCGTATGCAGCCAAAGTAAGCGGTCGCTTACACCGTCGCATACAGGCCACAGTAGTTCAAACCTGTAGGCGGGCTACCGGGCTGCTGTTACGCTGCGGTCATGTCCGAGCCGCAAAAAACTGCCTTGTTTCTAGCTGGTGGTGGTGCGCGCGCCGCCTACCAGGTGGGTGTGTTGCAGGCTATCCTTTCCCTGCTCAGTGAGTATGGATGGCCTGCTCGTCAAAATCCCTTTGAAATTATTTGTGGCACCTCAGCCGGTGCAATCAATGCGACGGCGTTTGCTTGCCGCGCTGATGATTTCGAAGAGAGTGTGACGCACTTGCTGCACATCTGGCGGAATCTGGAGGTGGAGCAGGTTTATCGCGCTGATTCCATCGGCGTCCTGCGTTCGGGTGCGCGCTGGTTGTCTCTATTATCGTTCGGCTGGTTGCTGCGCCAATGGCATGCGCAACCGCCGAATTCTTTGCTCGACAATGCCCCGCTGGTTGGCTTGTTGCACAAGATGCTTGATCTGCCGCGCCTGGATCAAGCGCTCAATTCCGGCGTGTTGGATGCTCTGGCGGTATCGGCATCGTCGTACACGGGTGGAAGTCATGTGACCTTTTATCAATCGGCACGCGCCATCCCGTCCTGGCGTCGTGCGCAACGCATGTCGGTGCAGCAGCAGATCGGTGTGGATCATTTGTTAGCCTCGGCTGCGATCCCTTTAATTTTTCCGGCCGTGCCTTTGTACTGCAACGATCGTTGCGAATATTTTGGCGACGGTTCGATACGCGAGGTGGCGCCAGTTTCGCCAGCCATTCATCTCGGGGCTACCAAGATATTGGTGATTGGCAGCGGCCACGTGGGTGGACCGCAGAGAAATTTTGCGGAATATTCCGGTTATCCCAGCCTCGCGCAGATTGCAGGTCATGCGATGTCGAGTATTTTTCTGGATGGATTGTCTGTCGACCTAGAGCGGATCACGCGCATTAACGGGACGCTATCCCTGCTAACCCCCGAGCAACGCCGGCAAACTCCTTTGCGAATGGTCAATTTACTGGCTATCACGCCCTCGGTACCTTTGGATTCTCTCGCCAGTCGTCATGTAAGTAGCTTGCCTTTGCCGATCAAGACGCTGCTATCGACGATTGGTGCGACAGAGCGTCGGGGTGGTGCGTTGGCTTCGTATCTCTTGTTTGAAGCGAGTTACACCCGTTCACTAATCGAGCTTGGTCAGATCGATACCTTGTCGCGGCGAGATGAAGTGTTGAGCTTTTTTGATATTAATACAACAACAAAAGTTATATCAAAAAGAAAACATACTGAGGAAATATTGCATAATTAATAAAATTCACCAGCACACATCGTTTGAATGACAAAATAGTGAAAATTCTAAAGATGTGCGTAGATGTTGAGTTTTTCGCGTAAGTACCGCTCATTTGTTAGAAATTTGTTACTCGTTGGTCAGTTGAAACCTTGTTCAGGGGTTTTGCCGGAACCAAAGGGCGGGTATCATCTCAAATTGCCGATAATCATTTTATGACCTTGTCTGCTTAATTCAGGGCAGGGACATGCGACTGCAATGCGCGCAACCCTTGTGAAAATATAAATTTTTTGAGTTGCGTGCGTTTTTTGACTGTTTCAACACGACCGTGAATATTTACATGCTCAGCGCGCCCCATCAGCGCGACGATGAGAGCCAGGAACACACGACAGGCGGCGGCTTGCTGCGCGCGGTTCCTGTCAATGTGGTGCAATCCATCCGGGCTTTCCGCGTAACCGAACTGCAGTCGGAGGCCATCCGGCTTGAGCAACATTTTCTGTACGCAAATTGCGCGCAGGCACTGACGCGGCAGCAGGTGCTGGTCTCGATCGCCGAGTCATTCCATCTGCCCAAGCCCTACGGCAAGAATTATGACGCGCTTAGAGATTGTCTGACGAATGTCTTTCACAAGGCGGGAGAGCAGCCAGGCTTTCTGGTGGTGCTGGAGCAATTGCCGAATACTCAGAAATTCGACAAGGAAGCTCGCGAAAACCTGCTGGATGTGTTCCGTGATGCGGCTGATTTCTGGGCCGAGAAAAAAGTCCCCTTCCGCGTTTTCTTTTCATTTCAGTAGTCTCCGGCGTTTGCATGATGCGCTGTTAAAATGCGCGCCATGAAACGTATCGTCATTCTGATCTCTGGGCGCGGCAGCAACATGGAGGCCATCCTCCACGCTGCGTCGGCGGAACAGTGGCCCGCACAGATCGTTGCCGTCATCAGTAACAAAGCAAAAGCAGCGGGACTGGCGACGGCGAGCGCAGCCGGAATCGCAGCGCGCGTGGTTGAGCATGCTGCTTATCCAGATCGAGCGCAGTTTGATCAGGCATTGTCGGCAGTTATTGATGAGTATTCTCCGGATCTTGTGGTACTAGCCGGTTTTTTGCGTATCCTGACCTCAGCGTTCGTTGAGCAATATCACGGTCGTCTGCTGAACATACATCCCTCTTTATTGCCGAGTTTTCCTGGTCTTGATACACACCGCCGCGCGCTGGAGGCCGGTGTGAAGTTTCATGGTGCCACCGTGCACTTCGTGACCCCTGAACTGGATCATGGCCCCATCATCGAACAAGCGGCCGTGCCTGTGCTGGATACGGATACCGAAGACACACTGGCAGCGCGCGTGCTCGAGCAGGAACATGTGATTTATCCGCGCGCCGTGCGAGATTTTATTGAAGGTCGATATGCGCTGACCGACGGGCGCGTGGCCCGTCATTCCGCCTGATGCCATTACGCGCCCCGTCAACCGCTTGACGCGACGGGTGCAATTATCTGACACCGTTTTTACTGAACGCTTTTGCGAGCGTCAAACCTGAAGGATTTTTCATGAGATTGCCACCCGCAGTCATCAGCAGCACGGAAGATGCGCTGCGCGATGTCTTGCGTTTTACTGCGCCTGCCGACAGTGTGCTGTCGCGTTACTTTCGTGATCACCCGCGTCTGGGTGGTCGTGAAAGAGGCATGATTGCCGAAGCAATCTACGTATTGCTGCGTCATCGTCTGGTGTACACGAATTTTGCAGAGTCAGGCAGCGGACCTCTGATGCGCCGCATGGCCTTGCTGGGCCTGGCTGACGTCGCGGGTATGGACGCCTTGCCCGGTCTGAGTGAACAGGAAGTCGAATGGCTCACCCACGTTATGTCGATAGATCGCAGTACCCTACCGGAGTCGATGCAGGCAAATTTGCCCGACTGGCTGCTGGCTCGATTTATCCGGCAATGGGGTCATGAGGAAGCCATACAAGTGGCAGAGTCGCTGAACCGACCTGCGCCGCTGGATTTGCGCGTGAATACGCTCAAGACGACGCGCGATGCAGCGACATTGGCGCTCACTGACGCCGGCATTACCGCAGAACCGACGCCGTTTGCGCCCTTGGGACTGCGACTGGCAAAAAAGCCTGCACTGCAAAACATGCCGCTATTTAAAGAGGGTTCGATTGAAGTGCAGGACGAAGGCAGTCAGCTGCTGGCACAGGTTCTGGGTGCGAAGCGGGGCGAGATGGTGGTAGATTTTTGTGCGGGTGCGGGCGGCAAGACACTGGCCCTCGGTGCGCAGATGCGAAATACGGGCCGACTGTATGCGTTCGATATTTCCGAGAAACGTCTTGCGCGTCTCAAACCACGGCTCGCGCGTAGTGGGCTGTCGAATGTACACCCGGTGCTGATCGCGCATGAAAACGATGCAAAGATCAAGCGCTTGGCAGGCAAGATCGATCGTGTGCTGGTGGATGCGCCCTGTAGCGGCTTTGGCACCTTGCGTCGCAATCCCGACGTGAAGTGGCGACAGACTGCAGCCGGTGTTGATGAGCTCAATACCAAGCAGCTTTCGATACTGGAAGGTGCGGCGCGACTGATCAAGCCGGGCGGGCTGCTTGTTTATGCGACCTGCAGTTTGCTAGTCGAGGAAAACGAACATATCGTCGAACAGTTCCTCGCAAAGCATCCGGCGTACGCGCTGCGTCCGATGTCGCAAATATTCGCTGAACAGAAAATCGACCTGGTCATGGGGGATTACCTGAAGCTGATGCCACATCTGCATCAGACCGATGGCTTCTTTGCTGCGGCCCTGGAGAGGGCTAAATAGCAATGCGAAGGGCGATGCGTTATTGCGCATGTCTTTTTATCACCACGTTGCTGACTTTTGCCGCGATGACGCGCGCCGAAGGCGAGGCTGTTCCAGTGACGCCTGCGCAGGGCACGGTGCAGGTGGCCTTCACGCCCTGGGATGATGCAGAGTCGCTGTTACTGGAGACCCTGGGGCGAGCCAGGCGCGAGATATTGGTACAAGCCTATCTATTGACCAGCCGTGCTATCGCCGCTAGCCTGGTCGCGGCAAAACAGCGTGGGCTGGAGGTCAGCGTGCTGGCCGATGCCCGTCAGCACGCGGACAACCCGTCTTCCCTACTGCCCTCTTTGGCTGAGAAGGGCATACCCGTCCGGTTGGAGACGCGTTATCGCAATGCGCACAATAAAATCATGATCATCGATGCTGGTACGAAGGATGTGGTGATCGTTACTGGCAGCTATAACTTCACCCGGAGCGCACAGCGCATGAATTCTGAAAATCTTTTTCTCATTCGGGGCAACCTCGCGCTGGCGCGCCGGTTCAGACAAAACTGGGAACGTCATCGCGCCGATGCCGTGCCGCTCGGACAGGCCATTTCCCAATGAGCGCGATGATGGTAAATCCGCTCTGGGTCGACCTGCAGGTCGAGTTCGATCGTCCGGATCTGTTATTGCAGGTGCTGGTGTTGGCGGGCTGTGTTTTGGCCGGCTGGTTGATGTCGCAGCAGTTGATGAAAAAATTCTCGGCGCGTCATGATCAGGGTATTTTTCAGGTGCCCTTCGACAGCTTTCAGCTGGTACTGACACCTTTGCTGATCGTCGTGCTGATGGCGCTGGCGGCGATGGTGATGGGGCGGTGGCAGCATTTGGGTCTGTTGCGTATCGTGCTGCCACTGTTGCTGTCGTTCCTACTTATTCGCGTAGGATTTTTCCTGCTTCGTAAAGCCTTTGCGAAAGAAGGTCGGGTCGGCGTTTTCCTGCAAGTGTTCGAGCAAAGTTTTGCCGTGCTTGTCTGGAGCGGACTCGCGCTCTACATCACGGGACTCTGGCCGGAATTTGTGCAGTACCTCGAAGATACGACTGTTCCACTGGGTCGCCATCGAGAGCCGCTGATCGTTATCTTGCAGGCGCTGTTATGGGTGTTCATCACGCTGGTGCTCGCCATGTGGGCAGCCACCGCGCTGGAGCAGCGCTTGATGCATCTGGACACCATGCATGCTTCGCTGCGAGCCGTGCTGGCGCGCGTTGTGCGAGCGTCGTTGATACTTATTGCGGTTCTGGTCAGCCTCTCGCTTGTGGGCATTGATCTGACGGTCCTCTCGGTTTTTGGTGGTGCGCTTGGAGTGGGTATTGGTCTGGGCTTGCAGAAGCTGGTGAGCAGCTATGTGTCCGGATTTGTGATTCTTCTTGAGCGCAGCTTGTCTATTGGCGACATCGTTCATCTTGACCGTTTCAGCGGCGAGGTGGCCGAGATCAATACACGTTACACCCTGATTAAATCCCCAGATGGCTCCGCAGCGGTGATTCCGAATGAAATGCTGGTGTCCTCACCGGTACAGAATCTGACCCGTTGTGAGCGTCAGCTGCGTTTGGCCACCACGATGGTGGTGGGCCCCGATACGGACGTTGCAGTCTTGCTGCCCGAGATGTTGGCAGCAATGCAGCGCATTCCCCGAATTCTGGAAACTCCCTCGCCGACCGCGACGCTGGCGCGGTTTACCGCTGAAGGTATGGAGCTGGAGGCTGGTTTCTGGATTGCCGATCCGGAAAATGGTGCGGGCAACGTGCGCTCCGCAGTGAATTTCGAGCTCTGGCGCCTCTGCCGGCAGCAGGGCGTCCGCTTGCCCGGTCAGGCGAAAGCGGAAACATTAGCGAAAGATGAGATTGACAAGTCATTGATTCGTAAGCCTTTATCTGGATCTGCAGACGAAAATCAGGCCTGAGATGAGTAAAAACACGTACAATACGGTGTTGGGTCGCAACAATGGGCATCCGCAATGGGTTGCCTGAAGGCCCGGGTAATTTTGGAGAAACAATGAGCTCAAATCCCGTGATGGATGCCGTTCTCGACTTTTTGATGAATGGCCTCACGCATTCGTCTGGTTTGCAAATTCTGTTGTTCACGCTGGCGGTCACCCATGTGACCATCGCTGCAGTCACTATTTTCCTCCATCGCTGTCAGGCGCATCGCGCGCTGGAACTGCATGCCATTCCCAGCCACTTCTTCCGCTTCTGGTTGTGGATGACCACCGGTATGGTCACCAAAGAGTGGGCTGCGATTCACCGCAAGCATCATGCGAAATGCGAGACCATCGAAGACCCGCACAGCCCGGTCGCATTGGGTATCGAGAAAGTGCTGTTCGAGGGTGCCGAACTCTACCGAATGGAAGCGAAGAACCGGGAGACTATCGAGAAATACGGTCACGGCACGCCAGATGACTGGATCGAGCGTAACGTCTATACCAAACACTCGGCACTCGGCGTCTCGCTGATGTTGGTGATTAACCTCATGCTGTTTGGTGTGTTGGGACTGACAGTCTGGGCGGTTCAGATGGCCTGGATTCCTGTGACTGCTGCGGGTGTTATTAACGGTATCGGTCACTTCTGGGGCTACCGCAATTACGACTGTAAAGATGCGTCGACTAATGTCCTGCCTATCGGCATCTTGATTGGCGGCGAGGAACTCCATAACAACCACCATACTTTCGGTACATCGGCCAAACTCTCGGCCAAATGGTTCGAGTTCGATATCGGGTGGCTTTATATCTCTATCCTGGCCTTCTTCGGTCTGGCAAAGGTGAAGAAGATAGCTCCCGAGCCACGTTTCGATCGCCAGAAATTGGTGTGCGATCTGGATACATTGCAATCCATTGTTGCCAACCGTTATGACGTAATGGCCACTTACGCAAGCTCGGTACGTCGCGCTTGGCGCGATGAGCTCGCGCAGATTCGCGAAAAATCCAAGCTTGAATCCAGCTTCCTGAAATCCTCGCGCAAGCTGATGCAGCGTGAGCCCGCCAGTTTGGAGCAACAGCAGCAGCAGCAGCTTTCCGAGGTGTTCAAGCACAGCACCGCGCTCAAGACCATGCATGAAATGCGAGTTGAGCTCTCGGGCCTTTGGGAGCGTTCGCATGCCAGTAGCGACCAGTTGCTGCAGCAATTGCGTGACTGGTGCGCGCGCGCCGAATCATCGGGCATACGCTCATTGCAGGAGTTTTCATTCCGGCTGCGCAGTTACGCATAATCGTTGTCCTCCGATAAAAAAGCCCCGCAGCGCAAGTTGCGGGGCTTTTTAGTTTTATGGCACGCCTTGTAAAAAGGTGGAGCCAAATAGTCTCTGATCGGTGCGCATACTCCCAGCCCTGCTCCGTCGCGGTGCGAACCTAACCATAATGGGGCGCGCCGATATCGAGCATCTGGGGCTGGACTGAGGATTGCGTCATTCGCGTTGAGACCCAAGTCTGTTGTGTTACAGCCACTTTTCTGTGTTTTCAGTACTCTGGCATGGGGATTGCTGAGGAGGAAGTCGAGCCCTTTCCCTCAACGATGTTGTTACCTCCTGGAGATCACATAAATGACAAACCGCCGTACTCACATCAAAACGCTGGCAGCGACCATGGTGTTGGCTGCCGCTGGCGCATCTTTCACGTCATCGGTATTCGCCGCAGACACTATTAAAGTTGGCGTCTTGCACAGTCTCTCAGGGACGATGGCAATATCCGAGACTGTTCTTAAAGATACAGTGCTCATGGCGATTGACGAGATCAATGCCAAGGGCGGCGTGCTCGGTAAAAAACTTGAGCCCGTGGTGGTCGACCCGGCTTCGAACTGGCCACTGTTTGCCGAGAAAACGAAGCAACTTTTAACCAAAGACAAGGTTGCTGTCATCTTTGGCTGCTGGACTTCGGTGTCGCGCAAGTCGGTACTGCCTGTGGTTGAAGAACTGAATGGACTCTTGTTCTATCCCGTGCAGTACGAGGGAGAAGAGCTTTCCAAGAATGTGTTCTACACCGGAGCCGCGCCGAATCAGCAGGCGATACCTGCCGTCGATTACCTCATGAGCAAAGAGGGCGGTGGAGCGAAGCGTTGGGTGCTACTCGGTACGGACTATGTCTACCCACGCACGACCAACAAGATATTGCGCGCCTACCTCAAATCCAAGGGCGTGAAAGATTCCGATATCGATGAGAAATACACGCCATTCGGCCACTCGGACTACCAGACTATCGTTGCCGATATTAAAAAATTCGCGCAGGGTGGCAAGACAGCCGTCGTGTCCACTATCAACGGTGACTCGAACGTTCCGTTCTACAAAGAACTGGGTAATGCTGGCCTGAAGGCGAAGGATGTTCCAGTAGTTGCCTTCTCCGTGGGTGAGGAAGAATTGCGCGGTGTGGATACCAAGCCACTCGTCGGACACCTCGCTGCATGGAACTACTTCATGTCGATCAAAAATCCTGCGAACACTGAGTTCGTGAAGAAGTGGGGCGATTACGCGAAGTCTCACAACATCGCCGGCCACAAGGACAAGCCTTTGACCAACGACCCAATGGAAGCAACCTATATCGGCATCAACATGTGGAAGCAAGCCGTTGAGAAGGCGCAGTCAACTGATGTCGACAAAGTAATCGCTGCGATGGCTGGACAGACCTTCAAGGCACCGAGCGGCATTACGTCCAAGATGGATGAAAAGAACCATCACCTGCACAAGTCGGTATTCATCGGCGAGATCAAGGCGGATGGTCAGTTCAACGTCGTGTGGAAGACGCCTGGGCCAGTGAAGGCAAAGCCTTGGAGTCCTTACATCGAGGGTAACGACAAGAAGCCTGATGAGCCAGTAAAGAAGTAATCGTTCTTTCTTCTTGAGTTTCACCTCTGTTGCCGGGCTTTGTACCGAACGGGTACTGTCCTGCGCGTTAATAGTCTGCCTCATGCCGGGGAAGGCACTGATCTTCTCCGGTTTTTTTATGAACATGAAAATTCTGTTTGTCTGTCTCTGCAGGATGTTGAGTTTGTTGCTAACGGCGATGGGACTTTGTCTCGCGACCGGTAGCGCTCACGCACTCACCGCAGATGAAGCTACCAGGCTTGCCAGTGGTGACACTGACGCCCGGATATCTGCCTTGGCGGAAGTGATCAAAAATGCGGATGAAAAAACTTTTGCGCTGATCAAGGCATTGAATGAGGATACGGTGAAGCTTGCCGGTGGCCGTGTGCTGATCGTTCAGGATGACAAGGTGATCGACGCAGTATCGGGCTCGGTAACTACACCGCCAAATGATGCCGAAGATGTCATCAGCAACAACCGTATGCGCGGTGAGCTTGAAAATGCGATGGCTGCGCTGGGGCTCTTTGCTAAAGATGCCGCAGTCAGGCTTGATGCAGCGAAAGCGCTGCTCAAAGAGCCGGATCCAGCCAAGATTCCGTTGCTGGAAAAAGCACTCGCATCAGAGTCGGATGCTACGGTGAAAATTTATTTGGCGCTTGCACGCACCGCAGCCTTGCTCGCTGATGAAGATCCGAGCGTGAGGCTCCAGGCTGCGAAGGACATCGCCGCCAGCCATACACCAGATACGGCACTGCTTTTGAATCAGCGGCTAACAGCGGAAAGTGATGCCGGTGTCAAGGCAGCACTCACCGCATCACTTCGCGAAGTGCAATCGTCGCTGCAGCTGGGCGAGAAGTTGGGCGTGATGTTCACCGGTATTAGCCTGAGCTCCATCCTTTTGCTTGCGGCGCTTGGTCTGGCGATCACCTATGGGTTGATGGGGGTGATCAACATGGCACATGGCGAGCTCATCATGATCGGCGCATATGCCACCTACGTCGTACAAATATTTTTCCGGAAATATCTTCCCGAAGCATTTGACAGTTACCTTATCGTGGCACTGCCAGTCGCTTTCCTTTCGTCGGCGATCGTTGGAGCCATCATCGAGCGTCTTGTGTTGAGACGCTTGTATGGTCGGCCCTTGGAGACGCTGTTGGCGACATGGGGCATCAGCCTCATGCTGATTCAGGGAACCCGGTCGCTGTTCGGTGCG
>JACCEC011476623.1_pt1 | contig 12782 bp, 9 predicted proteins | sample 7450121 | NCBI WGS metagenome assembly JACCEC01 (sample SAMN15323455, study PRJNA562643) | freshwater metagenome | isolation source: river surface water | place: USA:Blue River Watershed | collected 2017-08-18 | reverse complement strand
CTTGTACGAGGTCTTGCCTTGTACGAGGTCTTGCCTTGTACGAGGTCTTGCCTTGTACGAGGTCTTGCCTTGGCAAAATTAGACAAACAAAAAACCCCTGCCCCGACCGAAGTCGAGGAGGGGTTTTTGTTTTAAACTAAAGAAACTTTAGTTTAATGCCTTACAGGCTCAAAACGTTAGTTGTTAACGTTTCTTGTTACTGTAGGAGAAACTTCAGTGTTGTCAGGAACTTCTACTCCTGCTACAGAAGTAATTGTTACTTCTGCCCATTCACCATTGTCTCCTGTTACATCAAATCTTGCTCTGAATGTAGTCTTTTCACCTTCTGCTACTCTGAAGTTACCAGCTGAAATTGTTTCAACTGTATCTCCTGATGATCTTGTTAGAGTAGGTGCTGAAACTGTAGCTCCTAATGATTTTTCAACTGAGTAAACAATGCTTGATGTCAAAACATCGAAGTCATCATCTTCAGGTTCAACTGTGAAGAAGAAGTCTACCATGTTTCCAGTGCTTGAAGCTACCCACTTCATTCCTTCAACTGCAGCAGTTGATGTCTTCAATGTGTGAGTTTCACTTGTGAATGATGTTCCTTCTACTGTTACATCATCATCTTCACCTTCAGCATCGATGTCTGTTCTTGTAACAGCAGCTTTAACTGTTGTTCCATTTGAGTAATTGTTTTCTTGTTCGTTGAATGTTGCGTAGATTTTTACTTCTGCGACATCACCAGCGTCAATTACCATTTCATCATCATCGAATGATACCAAGTATCTTGCTGTACCATCGTTATCTTCTACGTTGTCAGTCTTTAGATCAGCTTCAAATTCTTCTCCATTGATCTTTAGAACAACTTCGTCAACGATGTCTTCTGCTGAATCAGCAGCTGTAGAATCTCCAGCGAATGTCAATACTACAGGTATTTCGTTGATAGTTATATCTGAAGAGTCTTCGTCAACGTCAAGTTTGAATACTCCGATCAAAGTTTCATCTGAATCTGTATCTTCGTCAACCTTGATTGTCAATGCATCAGGGTCTGTTGAAGAAGACTTCAACTTTATGTCATCATCTTCTGAAGAATCCTTGAATGAGAATGTTTGTTCATAGTCTCCTTCTAGGTCTTCAGTCATTATAGCACCAGTAGCATCTGTGTAGCGTACGTTTTCTACGTCAACATACCAGTCTGCATTGTTCATATCATCTGAATCGATTGATGACTTTGCTGTTACAGCAACGTAAACGAAAGCTTTGTCGCCTTCTTTAACAACTGCATCTTTAAGAGCGATTGTTTTTGTGAATTCATCAGGTGTTCCTGCATCTCTTGAGAAGTCTGAAGCGTCAGCTGATCCAACTTCTTTTGAACCAACCATAACTTTAACTTCATCGATGTAGTTAGTAAACTTTTCTGATGAGTTTGCGTATCCAGTATTCTTGAAGAATACTTTCATGTTTGTAAGTTTGATGTCTGAGTCTTCAGCTTCTGCTTTGAAAGCGTAAACTTTAACATCTTCTTCACCTTCTTTCAATGTGTCTTCTAGACCTGTTGTTGTTGAAGAAGGAGTAAGTGTTCCAGCACCACCTTTCAAATCTGTTGAAGGTGTTGTAGGAGTTGTAGGAGTTGTAGGAGTTGTAGGTGTTACAACTACTGCTCCATTAGCTTTAGCTTTTGAAGCTGCACCGAATATACCATCTGCTACCAAACCATTAGCTTTTTGCCATGCTATAACTTTAGCTTTTGTCATAGGGCCAAAAACTCCATCTGCTGGAGTTGCGCCAACAACTGTTTGAACAGCTTTGACAGCTTCTCCTCTGCTTCCCAATTTTAGAGAAGTAGTACCAAAATCATAAGCTGCTGAAGCAACAAATGCGAAAGCAAAAGCGGCTACTGCAAATGATCCTGTTATAAATTTCTTTGACATATATCTTTTATAATTTTATATACACGTTTAGATTGATTTCGACTAATTCTTTAATACTACTGATAAAAAAATGTAATAAAGAAAAAAATCAATGTGTGTGTATTTTTTAATTACTAGTAAAATAATCTACTAATAATTTTTACTAAACATCTAAAGATTGAAACTTCAAACTTTCCTCTATCAAAAAAGTTCTCGGAAACAAAATCTAGAGTCGTAAACAAATTCTTAAACACAACCCGTCTTTGCTCTTGTAAACAAAAACAGAGACAAGTTTATCTGCCTTGTCGACAGGGCCGATACAACATTTTGAATTACTTAAAATTGAAACCAGAAGAATATTTAAGATTTGACTTTCTCCTCTATCTAAGAAAATCAAAAGATAAAAATCTTTGATTGAATCTCAAGAGATTCAAAACGGATCTAACCAATGAAAACCGAAAATCTCACTCAGGCAAACCTGAGAAAAATTTGACGTAAGCCGTTTGGCATTAACGACTACGGTATTCTGTTTTCAATGATCTTCTCTTCTCATTCATACTTATTAGTACGCATGAGATACTGTATATTATCACAACTTAAGGCAATTTGCCAGCTACAACAATATACCCTTATATTATATACCTAGTCATTTAAATATGCAATAGTTTGTCAATAGTATTGAGCAAGTAGGCCCTTTGTTTTAAAGGGTCGTCTGGTAGAGGGTTCGGAAAAAAGAAAGCCCCCTTGGTGGCCGTACGGCCACCAAGGGGGCTTGTGACACCGAAGGTGTCCTTTATGTGTCCTTTATGAATTTTATTCAGAAACGACAAGCTGATACCTACTCCATCTCTTTGAACCGGTCTTTTTAAGCTGTCCTTTAGAGACTAAAACATTTAACTCTCTTTGGATTGTCTTCTCAGAAACATTTGAGAATAACATTGATATATCTTTAATGGTTACATCTTTCTTGTCTTTTACAAGAGCAATTATCTTTGAAGCTCTCTCCTCTTTGTCTTTTAGTATTTGCTGATGGTCTAGCTTTTTATGTCCTTTATCGAACCTTGAAACCATCTTGTTTGGAAGCTCTATTTTTGAACCCTGTCTTATAAAATTTTTAGATTCATAAGGCCTAGCTTCTCCAAAATTATTTTTGACATTACCAAGATTTTTTTCTGATAAAAAGAATGACTCTTCTTGATCTTCTTCAAACATTTTTTCATCTATTGTGAATGTGAAGAGCTTATCCTTTGAAACACTTTCTTTTAAATCTAAAACTAGCTTTGAGAATTCTTTTTTCAAAATGTTTGAGTTCATTTCAGAGATAAAACCAACAACGCTAGCAACTTCTGTGAAAGACAAAATTTCATTTATTTTTGATATTGGAGAAAAGACAAAAGTGGTTTTTTCAACAGGAGACAATGTAGAGTACTTGTATATATCGGACAGCAATTCGACACCCAAAAGCCTCAATCTCTCTTTTAATGCGTCGTCCTTTTCCATACAGTCCGTCACTAGATAAAGCGCAGTCACAAGTTTCTCTGTCTTTTTGTTCGACATATCATAAACACTCATATTTGATAAAGCTTTATTCTCAGAGACATTTGCTTGTCCGTAAGAATTAATTTTTGTCCCTTTTGTGTCTTTTTGATTATTCATCTGTCTTTTTGTTGGCCACAAGTGGCAAGTTATTTGTCTTTAATGTGTCCATTATATACTGAAAAAAAATTGTTGCAAGTCTTTCGCCTCTTTATAAAAAAGTTAAAATAAAAAACCTAAAAAAGTTATCCACAGTTTTGCTTTTTATTTTTTAAAATTTATTTTTTATAAAAAATAAATACAAAATTTTTCAAAAAAAATCATTTCAAAAAAGCAAAATAAAATGCTATAATCTGTGTAGTTATGATCTCAAAAATAATACAAAAACAGACAATCCTGAGTTCATAGATTTTATTACAATCAATCAATATTAACGTGAGTGCGACCTTATCTTTTTTAAAAAAATAAGAGGGCTCAAAAAACAGAATGGCAAAAAGAAATACAGAAAATACAAATGAAGAAAACACCCCAAAAGGTGCTTCCGGTAAAAATAGAAATACAAAAAAAATGGAATTAAAAGAAGAAGCTAGATACAGTATTTGGGGTATCGGCTTTATTGTTTTTGGAATCATTATGACCCTCTCTATATTTGAAATGGGAGGAATGGTCGGATCTTTTGTCTACAAAGGTTTGAGCACTTTCTTTGGTTTTGGATATTACATATTGCCTATACTCTTGGCTGTTGTCGGAGTTTCTTTTTTGAAAAAACAAAGACCTCAAATAGCTCGCTACCATGCTATCTTTGGGCTCCTCACTCTTTTCTCTTCTCTTGGTATTATGGACCTTGCAGCAAATGGAAAAGGAGAATCTGTAAATATTACATACGGAGGAATTCTTGGAAGTTTGATATCTTGGCCATTCTTAAAACTTTTTGGTATCTATGCAGGAGTTTTGCTTCTTGGAGCTATTCTTATAATCTCTCTCATTATCTTATTTAATGAGAGTCCAAATATACCAGAAGTTTTTGCTCGTATTTGGTCATTCATAAAATCAATATTCCGTTTCAAAAAAAATTCAAATACAGAATCTTATGATGAATATCTACCAGAAGAAAAAGAAGAAGAGCCTGTGGTAGAAAGCAAAAAAGAAAATAAAAATCCTCAAATTGTAAATTCTATGGATTACGATGAGGCTCCTATAAAAGAAGACAAAATAATAGATGACAAAATTAAAAACAAAAAGAGAGACACAAACTACACTCCTCCCCCACTTGAGCTTTTAGAAAAAGACAAAGGTAAGCCAAACATTGGAGACATGAAGGGCAACATGAATATTATTCAGAGAACACTTTTGACTTTTGGAGTTTCTGTAGAGATGGACGAAGTCACTGTCGGGCCTACTGTCACAAGATACGCACTTAAGCCCGCACAAGGAGTAAAGCTTTCAAGAATTGTAGGATTGCAAAACGAACTTGCCTTGGCCTTGTCTGCAAAAAGTATTCGTATAGAAGCTCCTATCCCTGGAAAATCTCTCGTAGGTATTGAGATCCCAAACAAAGCAAAAGCAACTGTCGGACTAGCAACTCTACTGCTTGATGAAAAATTCCAAAATTCACCAAAGCCTCTTACTGTTGCTCTTGGTAAAGGTCTTTCTGGAAAAGCAGTCCTTGGTAACCTTGCAAAGATGCCTCACCTATTGGTGGCTGGTACTACTGGCTCTGGTAAATCTGTAACAATACACTCAATAATAAATTCTCTTTTGTTTAGAAATGGACCACAAGATATGAAATTTATCTTGGTAGACCCAAAGAGAGTTGAGCTTACTCTTTACAACAAAATACCTCACCTGCTTACTCCTGTTATTACAGATCCAAAGAAAACAATCCTTGCTCTAAAATGGGCAGCCAAAGAAATGGACAGAAGATACGACATTCTTCAATCTGAATCTGTTCAAAACATTGAATCTTACAATGAAAATGTTTATGAGAAATCCAAGAAAAAAGGAGAAGAAGCAGAAAAGCTTCCATACATTGTTATCATTGTCGACGAGCTTGCAGATATTATGCAAACATATCCAAGAGAACTCGAAAGCGCTATTGTAAGGCTTGCACAAATGTCTAGAGCTGTAGGTATACATCTTATACTTTCAACACAAAGACCTTCAGTCAATGTTATTACCGGTCTTATCAAGGCAAACATTCCTACAAGAATAGCCCTTCAAGTTTCCTCCCAAGTAGATTCGAGAACAATTCTAGACCAAGGTGGAGCAGAAAAATTGCTTGGAGCTGGAGATATGCTTTATTCGTCGGCAGAGAGCCCTTATCCAGAAAGATTGCAGAGTGCTTTTATTTCTGAAGAAGAAGTAAAAAAGGTTGTCGAATATTTGAGAAAATCATACATAGATGAAATACCTGAAACAATAGAACTCACAGGCAATATAGAAAAAGGACCAAATGGTTTGTTTACAGATTCTATTTCAGACGATGAAAGCAAAGAAGACGACCTTTATGAAGACGCAAGAATGACAGTTATAGAAGCAGGAAAAGCATCCACTTCATTCCTACAAAGAAAGCTTGGAGTAGGATATGCAAGAGCCGCAAAGCTTATAGACATGCTAGAAGAAAGAAAGGTTATTGGTCCAGGCAATGGAGCCAAACCTAGAGATGTATTAGAAAAACCAATGGATCATACACAAGAAGAATATTAAAATATGAAATTTGCACAAGAACTAAAAAATAAAAACATGAAGTGGTGGCTAGGAACAATATCCTTTGTAGGATTATTCTTATTCATTGGTATATTCACATACGAAAAAACATGTTTTATTTTAAATGGAGTAAAGATAAAAGCTCAGATAGAGCCTATTGTAAACACAGGTCTTGTGTCCATAAAAGGAAATGCAGAAAAAGCAATAAAGCTTACTATAAACGATCGTGAAATATTTGTAGATAAAAAAGGAAATTTTAGTGAAGTCCTCTCCCCTCTCGATGGATACTCTATAATAAAAATTTACGCCAAAGATAAATTTGGAAAAGAAGCACATAAAACATTTAATTTAATTAAAAAAGAAAATCAAACAAAAGTCGTAGCATTATTAGAAGAAAAATAATTTAAAAAAATATTATGCAAAAAAAAGCAAAAAAAGCCCCAAAAGAAAATGGAAGTGAGATTGAAGATACAATAAAATCTATTCAAACAAAATTTGGTGAAGGAGCAATAATGAAGCTCGGTGACACACCAAAAGTGCACGTAGATGTAATACCTACAGGATCTCTTGGTTTGGATATGGCTCTAGGAGTCGGAGGTTTGCCTAGAGGAAGAATGATAGAAATATACGGACCAGAATCTTCTGGTAAGACTACCCTCGCTCTACATGTTGTAGCAGAGGCTCAAAAAAAAGGTGGTGTATGTGCTTACATAGATGCTGAACACGCTATGGACCCAGATTATGCAGGAAAGCTTGGAGTAAATATTAAAGAGCTTTTAATATCTCAACCAGACAATGGAGAGCAAGCTCTTGAAATAACAGAAAGCTTGGTTCGTTCTGGAAAAATAGATGTTATTGTTATAGATTCTGTAGCAGCCCTAACTCCAAAAGATGAAATAGAGGGAGACATGGGTCAATCACACGTCGGTAAACAAGCAAGACTAATGTCTCAAGCATTAAGAAAGCTGACAGCTATAGTAGCCCATTCAAAAACTGTAATTATATTCATAAACCAAATAAGAATGCAGATTGGAGTTATGTTTGGAAACCCAGAAACAACACCAGGAGGAAAGGCTTTGAAATTTTACACTACTATACGCATAGACATTCGCAGGATTGCACAAATTAAAAAAGGAGAAGATGTTGTCGGAAGCAGGACAAGAGTAAAAGTTGTAAAAAATAAAGTAGCTAGCCCATTCAAACAAACAGAGTTTGATATCATGTATGGCGAAGGTATATCTCATGAAGGAGAACTTATGGCTCTTGGAGAAAAGCTTGGAATAATATCAAAATCTAGCGGAGCTGTGTACTCTTACCTTGGAACAAAGAAGCAACAAGAAGAAGGAAAAGAAGAGACAAAGCTGGGCAGAGGCTATGATGCAGCAAGAACATTTCTAAGAGATAATAAAAAAATGTCTGAAGAAATTTTTAAAGAAATAAAATCAAGATTCCACGAAATACAAGTATCAAGTGCAGGTGAATAAAAAAATAAACCCCGTAGACAGAAATGTCTCGGGGTTTTATTTATATAATTACAGCGACACACAAGTGTGGCTGTAAAAACCGACCGCCAAAAAACCTAAAAAACTCAAGGAAAATCCTAACTCATAAAACAAAAATTAATCTCAGCGATCGGTTAAAACATTTTAAAGTTCAAATTCATTCTCATATTAACAAAAAATGCAATTTTGTCAAGATTTTAAAGATTGAGAAAAATCCCCTATTTTGTTATACTCTATTTTGTTATTAATTTATTCTAATCTGCAAAACGCGATTAAAAAAATATATGCTTGAATACAATGAAATTCGTGAAAGAAAAATAATTCTTTTTGAAGATGAACCATGTGAAGTTATAGAAAGCCACGTGGCTCGCACCCAACAAAGAAAACCACAAAACCAAGTAAAACTAAAAAGCTTACTCTCGGGTCGTACATGGAATGCCACATTTCATACTTCAGATAAAGCTGAAGAAGTAGACCTTACAAAAAAAGATGTTAAGTTTCTTTACTCAAACAAAAATGAATACTGGTTTTGCGATCCAGAGGATCCAAAAAATAGGTTTAAGGTTGATGAAAAAATACTAGAAGATATTTCTAAATTTTTAAAACCAAATGACAATACAACAGCTGTCATTTGGGACAATGACGGAGAAGACCAAATAATAAAAATAACTCTCCCTATCAAAATGGAATTTATAGTTAAAGAAGCTCCCCCATCTATAAAAGGAAATACTGCAAGTGGTGGAGGAAAAGTAGCTATTCTTGAAAATGGATACAAACTCACAGTTCCATTCTTCGTAGAAGCAGGAGACAAAATTATAATCAACACTGAAACAGGAGAATACGTAGAACGCATCAAATAGTAAAAATAAAAAACCTCAGGCCTAGGCCTGAGGTTTTTTATTCTACAACAACATAATAATTCATACCGTAGGTAGTGTCCCAACCAGGAGAACAAGTTGAATCCAGTGCGCTTGAAGACTGAGGTGTGTTTTCTAATTTTGCATAAATATAAGTCTTTGCTGGATTGCCACAAGTATATTTCATGTAAGAATAAATTGAATTGGTTGGGGATGATTCCGATTTTGCTCCTGTAGGATCAATAATTTCTTGTTTTGCTACCCCTGCATCTATTAAACATTGCATTATAGATTTTGGATAATCAGCATTACCTCCAACATTAAACCATCCCCATCCCTGACCAGCATACCCGCAACCACTACCATTTTCTATGTAATTCCCTTTCTCATTAAAATACATCACCATGGCTGTCCTTATTTGGTTTAAATCAGACTTTCTTCTTGCGTCACGAGCTTTTGACCTTGCTGTATTAAGAGATGCCAAAACTACAGAAGAAAGTATTCCGATAATAGCTACAACGACAAGAAGCTCTATGAGAGTGAAGCCTTTGGTTGAGTGTTTTTTGTTTTTTAGTTTTAAAAACTTCTCGAACATTATGTTTTTATAATACCATATTTTTATTCAGAAATCCCTCCTCTTTTTTTATTATTCACCCAATGAAATTCGTATTAAAAAACTAAACCTGTGGATAACAGCCGAGGTCGGACCTCGTACTAGGTCCGACCTCGGCTGTAGTGATTATTTTTTAATCCAGATATTTTCCATATTTTCTACAAAAATTCTAAAATTCTCATTTGGATAAACCTTCAACAAGCTTTTTGCATATTCATAGCTCTTATCGTATTCAGGCGCCATTTCCAAATATTTTTTTGCATAAACAAAAGACTTATCAAAATCTGAGCCTATCATATAAAGCTGAGACAATACCATGTAATTTTGTGGATTGCTAGGATTGAGCTCTAATGATTTGTTTATCTTGTCGAAAGATTCATTCCAAATATCCCTATCGTACCCATTCTTATCAATTTTTATAAAAAGGCCTTCTTTACCCTCAGCCAATAAATATAAATTTAAAAGTTCAGACGAAACCAAATAAGAATCTGCATAATTGGGTTGTTTTTCTATAAGACGATCGAGATTTTTAACTAAAGATTTTATTTCTGACAAAAATACAATTTTATTTTTGTCATCTATTTTCGACAAAGAAGATTGATAAAGTTTAAACAATTTTTCAGCTTGCAATGTGTACTCCATAACACCACCAAAAACAGAAATTTCACTAACCCCTTCCCTTTCTTTTGCAAAATCTTTCATAGTTACAACCTTATACATTATCCGATTCATTTTATAAGACTCTTTGTATAGATCTAAAACAAAAAATTTGAAAGCTAAAATTATTAAGACAAGGAAAATAAAAATTAAAACTTTTTTCAAAATCAACAATATCTTTGAATTTCGTTGAAACAAAAAGCCACCACCAAAGGCCGACACGCAAGACAAAATAGCAAAAAAACAAGTATAGCTAATGACTGTATCAAAAACAAAAAAGTTGTGAATTAAATACCCGACAAGCAAGCCAAACAAAATTATTTTTGTCTCAAAAAAACCATCATCTTTTTTAATTGCCCGATGAAGCAAGACAAAGCAAGCAAAAGCAAACAAAACAAAATACGAAAAAGCACCTATCGCACCTGTATTTGCCATAAATTCCCAAAAAATATTATGAGGTGATGTTAACCTCTCTATGGCATATCCTTTTTTATAAAAATCTGGGGAATAAAATTTTTCAAAACTATAAACAAAATTATTTGGACCAATACCCAAGAGAGGATTTTGCTCCCATGTCTCTCTTGCAATATTCCAAGCCAGCAATCTGTTGTTTGTTTTATTTTCGACAAAAATTTTGTTTACTATACTACCCTCTTTCACCAAAGAAAAGCCCGCCAAAAATACTGAAAACAAGAAAATTGCCCCCAAAATAATACCAGTAATTTTTATTTTTTTGTTTTTAGAATAAACCAAAAACAACAATACAGAAACAGCTATCATTACAAAAACACCAAGAGCTGCTCCGTTTGCAATACCTGCAAGTACTAATGGTTTTTCAATTATTTCAGAAAAAGGAATTTTTAAAAGTAGAAAATCTTTATTAAAAAACAAAGGATTAAAAATCAAAAAACCCAATCCTGCAAATGTAAAAATTTTATTAAAAATATTCTTAAACAAAAAAACAAGTGACAAGCCTGAGCCTATAGCAAAAATCAAAAAAGCTCCGAGATACGAACTATTGCCTGTGGTCGAGCCATCTATTTTACCCAAAGGTTCAGGCAAACCTGTATAGAAAAAAATCATAGAAAAAACACCCGACAAGAAAATTGCAAAAAGTATTTTTTTAATAGCACTTCTATCTTCCCTCACAAGAGACGACATAATAAGAGTAAAAATACCTAAAGCTAAAAGTACAATTACCGGAACAGTGTTGCTCATTCCTAAAAATGAATTTAAACTATCTAAGCCCAAAAAAGAACTGAGCGCCAAGACCCCAACAAAGAACAAAACCAAAATATTTGTTGGGCTCAAAAAAATTTTAAATTTATCATCCCTAAACCTTTCTATGAGATAAAGAAAAGACATGAGAAAGACAGAGCTTAAAACTAAAATTATTTTAGGAGTGTTGAATTTAAAAAAATGAGAAGCCGAGAAAACAAGGGGCGTAAAAAATACCATTGCCAGACCAACATACAAAATTATAGATTTAAAAATATTGTTATTTTTTAGAGTTTTACAATTATTTTTCATGGCTTGCTCTGTATTATTTTTTTAGTATATCACAAACAAAGACTCTTGTAGATATGTAGCAAAAAAGAGCCTTATTTGTTAATATGTAGATATGAAAACGGCTGTTATTTTAGGAGATTTGATTTCTTTTTGCATAGCAATGCTTGCCACTATTGGCCTCCGAATAGACAACAAAATAACAAGTGATATTGCAACCATACACATAGAAGCATTTCTTATGCTTTATTTTTCTTGGGTTTTTATTTTCTTTCTTTTTGACCTATACGATATTTTTAATATAAAGCCAACAATCCCCCACTTGAAAAGATTTGGCTGGGCTATTATCTCTGCTTTTATCTGGGGCATAGTATTTTTCTATGTTTTCCCGTATTTCGGTATTGCTCCAAAAACAAACCTCTTAATTTTAACAGCAATTTTTGCTACATTGTCTTTTTTCACAAGAAGACTTTTATATACATTAAATATTAAGAAAAAGAAAACAGTACTAATAGGCAATGAAACTTTCTTAAAAGAATTTTTTAATAAAATAGAAAACAATCCGCAAGTAGGACTCAAAATTATTTCTTTTAAAGAAGACCCAAATATTATTTTTGAAAAATACAAAAACCTAAAAAAGTCTATTTTTATAATAGACAAAAATTGTTTTAGTTTTAATGAAAACGAAATAATACATCTGATACAAAATAAAAATGAACTCATAGACGTCGCCACCGCCTACGAAAAATATCTTTACAAAATACCAACAAAATACATATCTTCAAACTGGCTAATAGAAAATATAAATTATAAAAAAAATATTTCCTACTCTATTCTGTCGAGAATATTTGAAATTATTTTTAGCGTAACTTGTTTGATAGCAAGCTCCCCTTTTGTAGTCATTGCTTCTATTTTTATCTTTGCAGAAGATCGCAAAAAAATATTTTATACTCAAGAAAGAGTTGGGTTAAATGGAGAAAAATTTAAAATTTACAAACTGAGATCAATGATAATAGACTCTGAGAAAAATGGAGCTATGTGGTCTACCGAAAAAGACAATAGAGTTACAAAAACAGGTAAAATAATAAGAAGGCTCCACATTGATGAAATACCCCAACTCATAAATGTCATAAAGGGAGATATTGCCCTTGTAGGCCCAAGACCAGAAAGACCAGAATTTGTAGAAATTTTAGAAAAAGAAATACCTCACTACAATACAAGGCATTATATAAAACCCGGATTTACAGGCTGGGCTCAAATAAAATACCACTATGCGAGAACAAACCAAGACTCTTTAGAAAAATTTGAATACGATCTTTATTATATTAAAAATAGAAATATTTTTATGGATCTTGGTATTCTTGCAAGGACAATACAAATAATAATCCCCCATTAAAAAAAGCCCTCTACAAGAGGGCTGAAAAAGATCACTGTTCAAAAACATACACATTACCGAGACTTTCAATTTTAATCTTGTCCCAGTTGGCAAAAAGGCATAAACCTTTTTCGT